>OLNJ01000343.1_pt1 | contig 42437 bp, 44 predicted proteins | sample 1672191 | NCBI WGS metagenome assembly OLNJ01 (sample SAMEA3136657, study PRJEB25190) | human gut metagenome | biome: human gut; feature: human-associated habitat; material: faeces | place: Austria | collected 2013
TATATGTTCTCTTCACGATTTTTTTGTAAAGAGGATGTTTTACATGGTCTTCAATTGCAACGACAATGGTCTTGTCCATTTTGTTGCTGACAACCTTACCCACGCGGGTTTTTCTCAGATTTCTTTCCACGATTGTGTCCTCCTGTCCTATTTGGAAGCGTTTGCCTGCTCAGTGATTACTGTCTGGATTCTGGCAATATTCTTACGAACCTCTTTGATTCGGCCTGTATTGTCTAACTGGTTTGTTGCATTCTGAAATCTCAGATTGAAAAGCTCTTTTTTAGCAGCTACTAATTCATCATTCAGTTCTGCAACTGACTTTGCTTTTAAATCTTCCACGAACTTATTAATTTTCACTGTTATCACCGCCTTCTAAGTCTGCACGAGAAACTATTTTACATTTACATGGTAACTTGTGCATTGCAAGACGTAATGCTTCACGGGCAACCTCTTCGGACACGCCTGCAATCTCAAACATAACACGACCTGGTTTAACTACTGCTACCCAGTACTCCAGAGCGCCTTTTCCGGAACCCATTCGAGTCTCAGCTGGTTTAGCTGTTACCGGTTTATCCGGGAAAATCTTAATCCAAACTTTACCGCCACGCTTAATGTAACGGGTCATAGCAACACGGGCTGCCTCGATCTGGTTAGATCTGATCCAGCACGGCTCAGTAGCAACAAGTCCGAAATCACCATAGTTGATGGCATTGCCTCTCAGGGCTTTTCCTCTCATGGAGCCACGGAATTGTTTACGACGTTTTACTCTTTTTGGCATTAACATTATTTATCGCTCCCTTCCTTAGTTCCTTTTGTTGGAAGAATCTCACCATTGTAGATCCATGCCTTAACACCAACTTTACCGTATGTGGTGTCTGCTTCCGCAAAGCCATAATCGATATCTGCACGAAGTGTCTGAAGCGGAATTGTTCCCTCGCTGTAGAACTCTGTACGAGCCATATCAGCTCCTCCGAGACGTCCGGATACGGAAGTCTTGATTCCCTTAGCGCCAGCCTTCATTGTTCTCTGCATTGTGGACTTCATAGCACGTCTGAAAGAAATACGGTTCTCAAGCTGAAGAGCAATGTTCTCAGCTACGAGCTGTGCATCTTTGTCCGGTCTCTTTACTTCTTTGATGTCAACGATAAGCTTCTTATCTGTGTATTTCTGAAGCTCAGCTTTAACTTTCTCGATCTCTGCTCCACCTTTACCGATTACGATACCAGGTTTTGCTGTGTAGATGATGATTTTAACTCTGTCAGATGCTCTCTCGATCTCGATCTTGGAAACACCTGCGCTGTATAATTTCTTTTTAAGGAATGTTCTGATGTTGTAGTCTTCTACCAGGTAGTCAGCAAATTTGTCTTCTGCATACCATCTGGAATCCCAATCCTTGATAACTCCGACTCTAAGGCCATGCGGATTAACTTTCTGTCCCATGCTTTTCCTCCTTACCTTTCATCAAGCACAACTGTGATATGGCTTGTTCTCTTCTCGATTCTGTAAGCTCTACCCTGTGCTCTCGGCTGAATTCTCTTCATTGTAGGTCCCTTATCTGCATAGCATGCTGCAACATAAAGGTTATCTGCGTTCATTCCGTTGTTGTTCTCAGCGTTAGCTACTGCTGACTCAAGCAGTTTCTTGATCACGCTGGAAGCGTATCTCGGATTGTATGTGAGGATACCAAGTGCTGTCTGTACATCTTTGCCACGGATTGCGTCTAATACGTAGCAGGCTTTCTGAACAGAAATTCTTGCATAAGATAACTTTGCAGACGGCCTTGTCTCTCTATTATTCTCATTTCTGGCTCTCTTTATCTGGCTTCTATGTCCTTTTGCCATCTTAAAGTGCCTCCTTTCCTAAATTCGATATCTGAGTTATCTGCCAGCTGTCTTAATGTGACAGCGGGCAGTTATAAATCTGATGACTAGCGTACTCCGGACTTCTTCTCGTCTTTTCCGTGTCCTCTGTAAGTTCTTGTTGCAACGAACTCACCAAGTTTGTGTCCGACCATATCCTCTGTGATATATACCGGCACATGTTTTCTTCCGTCATGAACAGCGATTGTGTGTCCTACGAAAGACGGGAAGATTGTGGAACGGCGAGACCAAGTTTTGATTACGGATTTATCATTTGCAGCGTTTAAAGCGTCAACTTTTTTAAGTAAGCTCTGGTCTGCAAAAGGTCCTTTTTTCAGTGAACGAGACATTCTTTCTCCTCCTTATTATTTGGATAATGCTTTTCCATCGCGTCTTCTTACGATGTACTTGTTGGACTGTTTGTTTTTCTTTCTGGTCTTCAGGCCGAGAGCCGGTTTGCCCCACGGTGTGCATGGGCCTGGGCGTCCGATACCGGTCTTACCTTCACCACCACCATGTGGATGGTCATTCGGGTTCATAACGGAACCACGAACTGTAGGTCTAATACCCATGTTACGTTTACGTCCTGCTTTACCAATGTTAATAAGGTTGTGATCTCCGTTTCCGATTACACCAACTGTTGCGCGGCATACGATCGGAACCATTCTCATCTCACCGGAAGGAAGACGAAGTGTTGCGTACTTTCCTTCTTTAGCCATGAGCTGTGCGCCGTTTCCTGCAGAACGAACCATCTGTCCGCCTTTTCCAGGATGAAGCTCAATGTTGTGAACCATAGTACCAACCGGGATAAGCTCCAGCGGCAGGCAGTTTCCAACACGAACCTCAGCTTCCGGACCATTGTAAACCTTCTGGCCTACTTTAAGTCCCTCTGGAGCGAGGATGTAAGCTTTCTCGCCATCTGCATAGCAGATAAGAGCGATGTTAGCTGTTCTGTTCGGATCGTACTCGATTGTTTTTACTGTTGCAGGGATTCCATCTTTTCTTCTCTTGAAGTCGATGATTCTATATTTTCTTCTGCTTCCGCCACCCTGATGTCTTACAGTGATTTTACCCTGATTATTACGTCCGGCGTTCTTCTTAAGGGAAGTAACGAGGGATTTCTCTGGTTTAGCAGCTGTAATCTCAGAGAAGTCGGAACCAGTCATATGTCTTCTTGACGGTGTATATGGGTTATAGCTTTTGATTCCCATGATGTTTCTCCTTTCGAATTTGTTCTCGTGCTTTCGTGCACATATTCGGGCTTAATTTCTAATTAAAGTCCCTCGAAGATTTCGATATCTTTGCTCTCTTCTGTAAGAGCTACGATAGCTTTCTTAGTTTTAGCAGTTTTTCCAACTACCATTCCACGGCGTTTTTTCTTGCCATCCATGTTGATGGTGTTAACGCTTTTAACTTTTGTTCCCTCGAACATCTTCTCAACAGCCTCTTTGATCTGAGTCTTGTTAGCTTCCGGATGTACAAGGAATGTATATTTCTTCTCACCCATGTCTGCCATGGATTTCTCTGTGATAACCGGACGGATGATTACGTCATAGTACTGAATACTTGCCATTATGCGTATACCTCCTCGATAGATGCAACAGCATCCTTTGTAACAACTACGGTGTTGTGTTTCATAACATCGTATGTGTTGATTGTAGCCGGTGTTGCAGTTTCCACGTCAGCGATGTTTCTTGCAGAAAGAATTACGTTCTGATCGTTGTCAGCTGTGATTACAAGAGCTTTCTCTGCTTTCAGGTTTGTAAGAACCTTCTGCATCTCTTTTGTCTTAACCTCAGCAAGTGCAAGGCTGTCAACAACAACAAGTTTATTATCCTGAACCTTGGATGTCAGAGCGGATTTAAGAGCTGCTCTTCTTTCCTTCTTGTTCATTTTTACTTCATAATCTCTCGGAACCGGAGCGAATACAACACCGCCGCCTGTCCACTGTGGTGCACGGATGGAACCCTGTCTTGCATGACCTGTTCCTTTCTGTCTCCACGGTTTTCTTCCGCCGCCTCTTACCTCAGAACGAGTTTTCGCTTTCTGAGTTCCCTGACGGTTATTTGCAAGCTGACGAACAACTGCAAGATGAACGAGATGCTCATTGATCTCAACGCCGAATACTGCGTCATTCAGCTCCATTGTGCCAACTTCATTGCCTTCCATATTATAAACAGTTACATTAGCCATTCTGATGCTCCTCCTTTCCTATTATAAGGACTTTACTGTCTCTTTGATTGTAACCAAAGATTTCTTAGGTCCTGGAACAGCACCTTTAACTAACAGTAAGTTATTCTCTGTATCTACACGTACGATCTCAAGATTCTGAACAGTTACCTGAACATGTCCCATATGACCTGGCATATGTTTTCCTTTGAAAACCTTGCTCGGATCGGAGCAAGCGCCGTTGGAACCTGCATGACGATGATATTTAGAACCGTGAGCCATAGGTCCTCTGGACTGGCCATGTCTCTTGATGGCGCCCTGGAAGCCTTTACCTTTGGAAACTGCAGTAGCATCGATATGATCTCCTGCTGCAAAGATATCAGCCTTGATCTCCTGTCCAACCTCATACTCGCCGGCATTGTCAAATCTGAATTCTTTTACAAATCTCTTTACAGCTACACCAGCTTTGTCAAAGTGGCCTTTCTCCGGTTTGTTGACCAGTTTCTCTCTGATCTCGCCGAAGCCAACCTGAACTGATGCGTATCCATCGTTCTCCTCAGTTTTAACCTGAGTTACAACGCAAGGACCTGCCTGTAAAACAGTTACCGGAATTAACATTCCATCTTCATTGAAGATCTGAGTCATTCCGACTTTAGTAGCTAAAATAGCTTTCTGCATTTCTTTCTTCCTCCTTATAGCGGATTACCATTCGGTAATCATATAGTTAATGTCAAATGACATTATTAACGATTTTTCATTTTGATATCGATGTGAACACCAGCCGGCATCTCCAGTCTGGAAAGTGCATCTACTGTTTTCTGAGTTGGTGTCAGGATATCGATAAGTCTCTTATGTGTTCTCTGCTCAAACTGCTCTCTGGAATCTTTGTATTTATGAACAGCTCTTAAGATTGTAACAACCTCTTTCTTAGTAGGAAGCGGAACCGGTCCACTTACCATTGCTCCGTTCTTCTTTACTGTCTCGATGATCTTTGCTGCAGATGCATCAACGAGCTGATGATCATATGCCTTTAATGTGATTCTCATTACCTGATTTGCCATAAAAAAAGTCTCCTCCTATTCGTACTTATATAGCAGTACGACAAGCGGCGACTGTACACATCTCCGTGTGTGTCATGGTATATTTACACACACGCCCATCCCATGATGGTTATTGAACTTTGTACAGTGACTTGTCGTCAGTTTCCTAACTTGACATTCGCTCCACGGAAAACCTGCCAGTGTGGCAGCAACCTCGCGCTTCATAGCTATCAATGTCACAGCAAGGATTAGTATATACGATGATTCTCCAGAATGCAAGTGTTTTTTTAAATTTTTTAAATTTTTTTTCATTTTATCTAAAATAGAAAAAACGGCTCATTTCTGAACCGTTTCCTTCTTATATAATAGGTAGTTATTATTCTTCTATGTCGTCTGCTTCACCGCTGATGATATCGGAGTAGTCAAACAACGTAACCTTTGTGATATCGTCTTTCACGATATCCGGTGCATCTCCTGCTTTCTTTACGCGGCTTGCAAGCTGTGCAGCTGTAAGAGACGGCATTGCAAGATTACCGATAGCAACTGGCGTTTCTTCTGTCCGAACTTCTTTCTGTATTTGCTGTACTCTTGCCGGTTTTCTTCGTTCAGTAATTGTACGTTCAGGCTGTTCCAGCCGAGAAAACATATCACTTTCTTCTGAAGTTGCTGCCGCAATTTCTTTCTTCAGTTCCTCATGTGCCTCACTGGCAGCTGTCTGCGCCGTCTGCTGAATCGCAGATGTACGTCCGACAGCTGTTCTTTCTGTCATGTCATCCTCATCAATCTCATCCACGAAACCGCCGGTACGGACTTTACGCTTATCTGCTTTTTTCTTTTTTTTCTTATGTGCTTTTTCTTCCTGAAGGAGTTCTCTGTCTTCTTCCTTCATTCTTCTGGCACGCGCTTTCTCTTCACGCTTAAGTTCTTTTTTTGATTTCACATAGCCTGGTTCCGGATCATATGTATCATCTTCGATATCATCCGGATCCTTCTTCCAGAGTTCTGCAATCACATAAAGAATAATCAGGAACAAAACAACAAGTCCCAGAATAATGAGCCCTTCAATACTCTCTGTAGCTACCAGAAGATAGCCCACAAATCCAATTGTCACTACAACCTTTGGCACATAATCACCAACCTTGATTGTAAGTGTTTTACCGCCGGAAACTGACTGATCAGTAACAGTTCCTGTTCCCTTGGAAACATCCAACTCGGTAATTGTATATTTATATGTCTTGGAATCCTTCTGTACAAGAATCGACGTTCCAGGTCCCACCTCAGAACTCTTTGCCGGAACTGCATATGTAACAGAACCTACAGGAAGGTTCGTAGCATTTGCGGATTTATCCACGATCACAGTTCTTACTCCAAAAAATGGCGGCAGAACAAGTCCCAGCACACAGATCAGAGTACATATTACAACAAGATGTACAATAAATTTTAATACTTTTGACATAGGTAATCTTCCTCTTTCTTACTTAGTAGACATCCACTTTAAGCGGAAAGGGATACAGCGGGAATCGGTCTTCCTTTCCGTCTGTATCCCTTTATGTTCCACGTCTGGAAGAATTTATTCTTCACAGACTGCTCTGTCCAAATTGATTACTGATTACTTAAATACTGCTCAATGCTCTCCATTGCTGCATTCTCATCATCACCATTGGCAGAAAGTGTGATTTCCTCTCCAGCATCAAGTCCCAGAGTCATCATTCCCATGATACTCTTCGCATTGACTCTCTTCTTGCCAATCTCAACATAAATTTCACTGTTAAACTGGCTTGCCACCTGAACAAGCTGTGCCACAGGTCTCGCCTCCAGTCCAGTGGATAAGTTGATAGTGATTGGTTTTTTAATCATAATAGCTCCTCCTTGTTCTTCCGCAGCTCATCTGCGATCTCACTCAGCTTACGAAGCCGGTGGTTCACACCTGATTTGCCCACCTGCGGATTCAACATCATACCTAATTCTTTCAGTGTGGCATCCGGATACTGCAGCCTCAGCCTGGCTACCTGCGCCAGCCCATCGCTCAGGCTCTCAAAACCAGCAGTTCTGCCGATCAATTCTATATCCTCTACCTGCCTCACCGCCGCATTTACCGTTTTATTGATATTCGCAGCTTCACAGTTCACCTTACGGTTTACTGAATTACGCATCTCCTTAAGTATCCGGATATTCTCCAGATCCATAAGTGCCACATTCGCCTCCATGACTGCCAGCATATCGACGATCTGCGCGCCCTCCTTCACATAGACCACATATGATTTCTTGCGCACTACTATCTTAGCTTCTACGTGAAAACTGCGGATAATCCCCTGTAATTGTTCTGCTTTTCTTCTGTCAGGACATACAATCTCAAAGTGATATCCCTTCTCGGGATCACTGATCGATCCTGACGATAAAAAAGTGCCGCGAATAAATGCACGCTTGCAGCAGCTCATCTGAACCACAAGCGAATTATCCATTTCAAGTAACCCGGTCTCGTTATCCACAGAAAGCTTCGTTCCCTGAAGAACCTGTTCTGCTCTGACAGGATCCGTAACCTCCACGAGATACACCCTGCCTCGTTTCAGATGGGAGCCCTCCCGGATAACAATCGCTGTCTCTATATTAAATGTTTTTCGCAATAATGTAAAGCTTTTTCTTGCAACTGCTTCATTTTCTGTCTGAATCCACAGTCTTGTATTTCCATCCGGCAGCTTTTCCACATGACCGCAGCCACACAGCAGTGCAGCCATTTCTGCTACCTGACAGTGTCTTGCCGGACTGAACTGCCCCGCAAGTTCCTCCTTGACCTTTCCTGAAAATGACATCCCGAACCCTCTTTTATATTATTTCTTCAGAAGTCTGTCCTTCTCCGCATCTCTGTGCTCCAGTCGTATTCCATAATCACCGGACTGCGACAGTCTAGAAAAAAGCTCTCTGGCTATGGTAACGGAACGGTGTTTTCCACCGGTACAGCCGATACCGATCACAAGACTTGTTTTTCCCTCTTTAATATAATTGGGAATCAGAAAACGGATCATATCCTCCAGTTTATCAGCAAAAGCCTTCGCAATATCGCTGTCCATCACATAATTAAATACTGCATCATCCAGGCCGGTCAGCGGACGAAGTTCATCCACATAATAGGGATTCGGCAGAAAACGTACATCAAACACAAGATCCGCATCAGCCGGAATTCCATATTTAAAACCAAAGGAAAGAACCGAGATCATAATATTACTGAACTCCCTGTCATCCACAAAGATCTTTTCGATTTCCTGGCGAAGCTCTCTGGTAAGCAGATGACTGGTATCAATAATGTAATCCGCACGTTTTCGCAGAAATTTTGTTTTCTCACGTTCCAGGCGGATTCCTTCGTCCACTCTTCCGGTTCTGGCAAGGGGATGACTTCTTCTGGACTCCTTATATCGTTTCACAAGCACAGGATCTTCTGCATCCATAAAAAGGATCTCATAGTCATATCCTGTATTCTTCATCCGGTTCAGGACAACTTCCAGCTCATCCAGTGCGCTTCCGCTTCTGGCATCGATTCCCAACGCTACATTTCTTACATTCTCACTCTGCATTTCCGGAAGAAGAGATGCAAATTTTTCCAGAAGCTGAATCGGAAGATTATCCACGCAAAAATATCCCATATCCTCCAGCATTTTAAGGGCAGCTGTTTTTCCGGCTCCCGAAACTCCTGTTACGATCACAAAACGCATTTTCTCTCTTCCTTTCTCCATGTTACTGTCCGTGTGCACATCCGGTCATGATCAGTTCTCAAAATCTCCAAGGAACTTCACTTCCGGTTCCAGAGTGACACCATATTTCTCATAAACGATATCTCTGACATTATCCATCAAAGTGCGGACGTCTTTTGCCGTTGCATTTCCTGCATTAATCACAAAACCGCAATGCTTCTCGGAAACCTGGGCACCGCCTACACGGTATCCTGCAAGTCCGCTGTCCATCACAAGCTTTCCGGCAAAATATCCCTCCGGTCTCTTAAAAGTGCTTCCTGCACTGGGATATTCCAGCGGCTGCTTCGTAGTCCTTCGAATCGTCAGATCCTTCATCTTCTCGCGGATTTCTTCCTGATTTCCCTCTTCCAGACGTATCTTCGCTTTCAGAACAATATATCCTGCTTTTTTGATGATGCTGGTACGATATCCCAGTTCCAGCTTCTCTGCCGGGATCGTAAAGATCTCGCCCCTGCCATCCATTACAGTTACCTCCAGCAGCACATCTTTCATCTCGCCACCATAAGCACCTGCATTCATCACAACAGCACCGCCTACAGTTCCCGGAATTCCACCGGCAAACTCAAAACCTGTAAGAGAAGCTTTTTTTGCAGCCGCTGCCACAGAAGAGAGCAGGGCACCTGCCTGAGCTATGATCACATTTCCCTCTGTTCTCACAGAAGACATATTCTTATACACCTGAATAACCACTCCTCGGTAGCCTCCATCTCCTACAAGAAGGTTGCTTCCGTTTCCCAGGATAAAGTACGGCATATCTGCGTTCCTGCAGATCTTTATGATTTCGCTGACCTCAGCTTCCGTCTCCGGCACCAGAAACAGATCTGCCGGTCCTCCGATCCTAAAAGTCGTATGAAGCTTCATTGGCTCCTCTGTCAAAACCCTCTCCTCACCAAGAAGGTCACAAAACATTTCTGTTAATTTCTGATTCAAAATTTCTGTTCCTCAGTCTTTCTGTTTTTATTTCTATATTATAAAGCAGCGCTTTTGTCTGCCTCTCTCATCCGTTTCTCACATTCATTCCTGTTGACAGGATATCCCTGACCACTTCGCCTGCAAGAAAACATCCTGCTGTCCCCAGCACAAAAGAAATATTTCCTTCCACAGGTTTAGCCGGCACATTATTGCGTTTTCGTCTGAAAATCCGTTCTTTCACCGGACGTTCTTTGGAATAAAGAACTTTCAGTTTACGGATTCCACGTTTCCGTAATTCCATCTTCACAGCTTTAGCCACCGGGCATACCGCAGTTCTGCTGATGTCTGTGATTTCCAGTCTGGAAGGATCTAGCTTATTTCCCATATCCAGGCATGAGATCACCGGCACACGCGCCTCCTTCGCCCTGCTGATCAGAAGCAGTTTCGATGACAGCGTTCCCATAGCATCTACCACGTAATCAAAAGCATGCAGATCAAACATTCCGGCTGTTTCTTCATTATAAAAGGTTTCGTAAGTATGTACCAGAATATTCTCATCAATATCATGAATTCTTTTTTTTGCTGCCTCAACCTTGCTCATCCCTATCGTAGAATGAACTGCCAGAATCTGGCTGCTGACATTCGGCAGTGTGATCTTCGCATGATCGACCAGCGTCAGGCTTCCCACCCCGCACCTTGCAAGGGCATCAGCCGCATATGAACCAGCTCCCCCAAGACCGAATACTGCGATCTTCGCCCTGCTGATTTTTTTTTCGCCTGCGTTTCCCACAAGCAATTCCATACGAGAAAAAGCATCCTGCATATCCGACCTCCTGTTGCTGATCTTATTTTTATTCAACTGCTGTCAGTCCATAAAGCAGCAACTTTATTATACTATCTGTAACCGAAAATGTACAGAAATTCTTATTTTTTAAGATTGTCGTATAAAATTTTTATATTTTCAAATACTATTCTCATTATCAAAGGAGGGATTCCTCAATGCTTCAGCAGCTTATTTTATGCTTCACAGGTTTTTGCGCCGGTATTATTGTAGCCGGTGGCGTTTCCGGTCTGATGATCGGTCTTTCCATTATTCCCCGATATGCTGGAATCACCTACACAGCAGACTATATTTTTCTATATGAAGATATGTCTCTTCTGGGTACAATAAGCGGCACTGTCGTTCTTCTTTTTAACATTCCTCTCCCTATTGGAAGCTGGTTTCTTATATTATGCGGTATTTTTTTCGGCATATTCTTAGGCGGCTGGATCCTGGCTCTCGCAGAGATCGCGAAGGTTTTCCCCGTATTTATCCGAAGACTGAAGCTGACGGAAGGCCTTTCCCTGGTGGTCCTCTCCATTGCCGCTGGAAAAACCCTCGGCTCTCTTCTCTACTATGCAAAGGGATGGATGTAAGATTTATGAAAGGAGCATTTTCATGCGTAATATCGATGAAAAAGAATACGAAAAATATGTAAAGCAGGTAACTCCCACGCACTGCCTTCCTGTAAATATGCTGAAGGCTTTTTTCACAGGAGGGCTGATCTGTCTCGCAGGCCAGTTTATCATCAATACCGCGCAGGCACTTGGCGCAGGTATAGCCGATGCGAGAACCTGGTGTTCTGTACTTCTCATTCTCATCAGCGTAATTCTCACCGGCCTTGGCATCTACCCGAAGATTGGCAAATTCGGAGGTGCAGGAAGTCTTGTTCCCATTACCGGTTTCGCCAATTCTGTGGCAGCCTCAGCCATTGAATTCCGTGCAGAGGGACAGGTCTTTGGTATCGGCTGCAAGATATTTACCATTGCCGGACCTGTGATCCTGTATGGCATTATGAGTGCCTGGGCTCTCGGCTTGATCTATTATATCTGTAAACTTCTGGGGGTGATCGCATGATAAAAAACCTTCACAGAGGGGCAGCCAGCATTGCCTTTAGGGAGCCTCTTTATATAGAAAGCTGTGCATCCATTGTAAGTCAGAAAGAGGGCGAAGGACCTCTTGGAAAGCTTTTCGATATAGTCTGCGAGGATCCTATGTTCGGATGTGACACCTGGGAAGCTGCCGAAAGCACCCTGCAAAAAGAAACCGCCACCCTGGCTCTGAACCGTTCCAGACTCACACCGGACGATGTCCAGCTTATGTTTGCCGGCGATCTTCTGGCCCAGACAGCAGCCACCTGTTTCGGTTCTGCCGGAATCGGCATTCCTTTTTACGGACTGTACGGTGCCTGCTCCACCATGGGCGAATCGCTTTCTCTTGGAGCACTTTCATTAACTGCCGGTTTTGGCAGCCGTGTTCTCTGTGTCACCTCCAGTCATTTTGCCAGCGCGGAAAAAGAATTTCGTTTTCCCCTGGGATATGGAAATCAGCGTCCCTTATCTGCCACCTGGACTGTCACAGGAAGCGGTGCCTGCATTTTAAGCACCACGCCTCCGGCAAAAAGCTCTCCGCTTCGTTCTTCAGTAGGCTTTGCAGCTATCACAGGACTCACCGCCGGACGTGTCATGGATTACGGCCTTAAGGATTCCATGAATATGGGCGGCTGCATGGCACCTGCAGCCTGCGATACCATTGCCAGAAACTTCTCAGATTTCAGCCGCACACCTTCAGATTACGATGCTGTATTTACCGGTGATCTCGGTACCGTCGGCCAAAAAATCCTTCTGGATCTTTTAAGCGAACAGAATATCGACCTTGCATCCATTCATCAGGACTGCGGACTTCTGATCTATGATAATGAAACTCAGGATACTCATTCCGGTGGAAGCGGCTGTGGCTGCTCTGCCACAGTGCTGGCAGCTTATATCCTTCCCAAAGTTGTATCCGGCGAATGGAAACGGATTCTTTTTGTGCCAACCGGTGCACTGCTTTCCAAGGTAAGCTTTAACGAAGGCGACAGCATTCCCGGAATTGCCCACGCAGTTGTCATCGAACACATGGAGGTATGATCATGGATTATTTTAACGCTTTCTGGGTCGGCGGCCTGATCTGTGCCCTGATCCAGATCCTTCTGGATAAAACAAAGCTGATGCCCGGTCGTGTCATGGTACTCCTGGTATGCAGTGGTGCCGTGTTAAGTGCTGTCGGCATCTACAAACCACTGGTCGATTTTGCAGGTGCCGGAGCCTCCGTTCCGCTGATCGGCTTCGGCCATGTTCTGTGGGAAGGCATGAAAAAAGCCATTCAGGAAGACGGACTTCTGGGGCTTTTCACCGGTGGCTTTACTGCCTGTGCTGCCGGTGTCTCCTCAGCGCTTATCTTTTCCTATCTGGCCAGCTTCTTTTTCCGCCCGAAAATGAAAAAATAGCATTTCTGATGAAAGGAGTTTTTCCATATGAGTGACACTCTTTATCTTCAGCTGGATCAGAATATTGAAGTCACGAATCCCCACGTATATCTGCAGGATATTGCCGCACTTTCCTCAAGCAATACAAAGCTTCTGAACCGGCTTCGCGTCATGCCCGTGATAATTCTGGATTCTTCCCGCCCGGGACGCTATGTTCTGTCTGTCTCTGAGCTTTTAAAAATGATCCAGAAAGCAGAACCTTCTGTTGATATCTCTCCTATCGGCGAGTCCAGCTTTATCATCACCTACCGTATCAGCTCTGCCACAGGAATCCTTTTTCGGTATATCAAAATCTTTTTTGTATGCCTGGTTTCTTTTTTCGGTGCTGCCTTTTCTATTATGACTTTTAATAACGATGTAGATCTGGGCGGACTTTTTTCCCAGATTTATACCCTTGTTATGGGAAAAAGCTCTGACGGATTTACCATACTGGAAATTTCCTATTCCATCGGTATCGGACTTGGAGTCCTGATCTTTTTTAACCATTTCGGGCACCTGAAGCTCTCGGATGATCCAACCCCTATGCAGGTACAGATGCGTACCTACGAAAACGATGTCAACCAGACTCTGATCGAGCAGAGTGAGCGCAAGATTTCCACAGGAAAAGATTCCTGACATGCAAAAAAGAAACTCCTCACAGAATTTTCCTCTGCGAAGAGTTTCCTTTTATATAAATATGGGTTTACTGTTTTTTGATTACAGAAGTCCTCCGATGGATAAGAACAGAGGAGCAAATACCAGTGATACGATGGTCATAAGCTTAATCAAGATGTTGATAGCCGGACCTGAAGTATCCTTGAACGGATCGCCGACTGTATCGCCGACAACGGCTGCTTTGTGCGCCTCGCTGCCTTTTCCGCCGTGATGACCTGTCTCGATGTATTTCTTTGCATTATCCCATGCACCACCTGCGTTGGCCATAAAGATTGCCATAAGAACACCTGTTACAAGAGCTCCGGAAAGAAGTCCTCCAAGAGCCTCAACGCCAAGGATCACTCCTACTGCGATCGGTGCTACTACTGCCATAATTCCAGGAAGCATCATCTCATGAAGAGCTGCTGTTGTGGAAATAGCAACGCATGATTTATAATCCGGTTTCTCTGTACCTTTCATGATACCCGGTTTCTCATGGAACTGACGTCTTACTTCCTCAATCATCTTATATGCAGCCTTGGAAACAGACTCCATAGTAAATGCTGAGAAAAGGAAAGTAAGCATACCACCGATAAAGATACCGATGATAACACGATGATCCAGAAGGTTAATAGATTCCATTCCAACTGCGCTTGCATAGGATACGAACAGTGCAAGTGCTGTAAGGGCTGCGGAACCAATGGCAAAACCTTTACCCATAGCTGCTGTTGTGTTACCTACAGAATCAAGCTTATCTGTGATCTCACGAACAGACTCATCCAGTCCGGACATCTCTGCGATACCACCTGCATTATCAGCGATCGGGCCATATGCATCAACTGCAACTGTGATTCCTGTTGTGGAAAGCATACCAACAGCTGCAAGAGCGATACCGTATAATCCGTTTACTCCGTATGCAACAAAGATACCAACACAGATCAGAAGGATCGGGAATGCTGTGGATTTCATACCAACAGCGATACCGCTGATGATCGTTGTAGCTGCACCAGTCTCAGACTGCTCACCGATTCCCTGAACCGGTTTGTAATCTGCAGATGTGTAATACTCTGTGATGTTTCCGATGATAACACCAACAACAAGTCCTGCGATAACAGCGATAGCTGCTTTCATATCTCCGAAAAGTACTTTGCTTAAGATCAGAGATACGATGATCACAAGTGCTGCAGATACATAGCTGCCTTTTGTAAGGGCTTTCTGCGGATTGGAATTGTCATCACCTTTTACAAAGAATGTTGCGATAATGGATGCGATCAGTCCGCAGCCTGCGATAGCCAGCGGATAAAGAACACCTGAGATCGCGCTTACTGCCACACCAAGTGTCAGGGCAGATACAAGAGATCCTACATAGGACTCAAAAAGGTCTGCTCCCATACCTGCAACATCACCTACGTTATCACCTACGTTATCAGCGATAACAGCCGGGTTACGAGGATCATCCTCAGGGATTCCGGCCTCAACCTTACCAACAAGGTCAGCTCCTACGTCAGCTGCCTTTGTGTAGATTCCGCCACCAACACGGGCGAAAAGTGCGATGGATGATGCTCCAAGGCTGAATCCAGAGAGCACGTCAACGTTCTTAGTGATGATATATACAACACTGACTCCAAGTGCACCAAGACCTGCAACGCACATACCCATTACAGCACCGCCGGAAAATGCAACGGAAAGAGCTTTGTTCATTCCGCCTTCTTTTGCTGCGTTTGCTGTTCTGACGTTAGCTTTTGTTGCAACGGTCATACCGCAGTAACCTGCGATTGTTGAAAACAGAGCACCAATTACAAAGCAGATTGCTGTTACCCAGCTTCCTACTCCCAATCCAATCAGTACAAAAAGTACGGCTACGAAAATAACCAAGATCTTGTACTCTGCTGTCAGGAAAGCGCGTGCGCCTTCTGCGATCGCGTCTGCGATCTCTTTCATTCTATCTGTTCCAGCGTCCTGTTTGCTGACTTTAGCTGCAAGGTATGCTGCGAACAGAAGTGCCAGTATTGCTGCCACCGGCACCAAATACATGTAATTTTCCACTCTTTTTACCTCCAGTTTCATGTATTGTTAAGAGTTTATCACATATTTTTGCATATTTCAAATAGAATTTTAACTTAGATTTTTGTGAATGTTGTGATATAATAAAAATTTATATATTTGAAATAAACGAAATTTATATTTTCAGTGCCGATTTTTACATTTTCAACCTGCTTATCTAATAGGAAGTTTTTTTATCGCATTTTTTATGTCTTTTTACTTTGAAAGAATTTCAGATTTTCTTTCCAGAAGATTTTTTTCCAGTAATTGTTTTTCTGCATTTTCGAATCCGATCCGTTCAATGGTCTCAGCAAAACGCTCACCTTTAATTCCCTGATCTTTAAACAGAAGAATTGCTTTTTCAATGACATCCAGTGCCTCTTCCTTTGATGTAAAAATCTTGTTCAGTGCTTTTCCATGTGAGATCTTTTTTCCCCATCTTCCGCCAATGTAGATCTTGAATCCATATTCCCCGTCCCCAATGGAACCAAACGGGCATTTTCCAACACATCTTCCACAATGTCTGCAAAGCTCTTCATCAATATGGAGCTTACCATCCACAACCTTTGCCACCTTATTCGGGCAGGCCGTTTCAATAGCACATTTTTTACATCCCTTGCAGGCTTCACTGTCAAAGTGCGGAATCCTCTGTCCGATGATTCCCACATCATTCAGGTTCGGCTTCACGCAGTTGTTCGGGCAGCCACCCACTGCGATCTTGAATTTGTGCGGCAGTGCAACCTGTCGATATCCCTTATAAAATCTCTGGAAGATCTCCTCGGAAATGGCATAGGAATCCAGAAGTCCATACTGGCAGGTCGTTCCTTTGCAGGATACCACCGGACGTACCTTCGCTCCTGTTCCACCTGTCTCCAGTCCTTCTTTTGCGATAAATTCCTGAAATTCATCTATTTTTTCGTACGGAATTCCCTGGATTTCCACGGAAAGTCGTGTAGTATAAGTGAGATTTCCGTTGCCGAATTTCTCTGCAGCCTCTGCCATACATTTATGCTGTGTGGCTGTTACCTTTCCGTTTACGGTGATCACCCGTGCGGAAAAATCATCCGTTCCCTTATTATTCAGAAATCCCTGTCCTTTCAGTCTTTTTTCCTCTTCCTTACTAACTGTTAATGCTGACATTATAGTTCCTCCTTATAACCTTTCTGCTGTCTCTGCCATATTTCAAAATTGCAGTCGTTCCATAACCAACAGCCAACTCTCTGAATACTGCCCTTATAGTAATTCACGATCTGTTGTCTGAAAACGTTTTCACCATCCTACTATATCACTTGAATATCTATTTGAAAAATGATATTATTTTATGAAAACGATAGGTTTTACCTATATACAAATATTGCTACATGTGAAAGGAATATACTGCCATGACGATCCGCCATCTCACTGTTTTTGTCACAGTTGCCGAACAGAGCTCCATGAGTGCTGCCGCAAAGTTTCTCTATCTTTCCCAGCCAACTGTCAGTCAGGCTATTCGAGAGCTGGAAAAGCATTACAACGGACTTCTCTTCGAACGTCTTGGAAAAAAACTCTATCTCACAGACATGGGACGCCTACTGCTTCCTCATGCCCGTGAAATGCTCCGTCAGTTCGAACAGCTGGAAGAACTGATGCAAAACCAGGGACAGTCCTCCACTTTAAAACTCGGTTCCACTATTACTGTGGGAACCTGTCTGACACCGTCCATCATTTTAAAATTACAGCAAAAACTTCCGGATCTCGATGTCTATTCCTTTGTGACCAATACCCGAGTTATTGAGCAAAAGCTTCTTTGTTCTGAGCTGGATGCCGCTGTTGTGGAAGGTGAGATTCATTCACCAGAGCTTATCGTCATTCCGGTGATCGATGACTGTCTTGTTCTTGCTACCGGCAAAAAACATCCGTTTTATTCCAGAAATCGCATTCATGTCCAGGAACTGAACGGGCAGAAATTCGCAGTCCGGGAATATGGCAGCGGCACCAGACAGCTTTTTGAGGATTATGCACAGCGCCATGAGCTCAGTATCCGGACAGCCTGGGAGGCCAACAGTCCCCGCACTCTGCTGAACGCTGTTCTCTCCAACCAGATTCTTTCTGTAATGTCCATACGACTTATGAACCATGAGATCCGTCATCATTCCGTCCAGGTCTTTCGAAACGAAGCGGGGGAATGGAACCGGAAATTCAAGCTTGTCTATCACAAGAACAAATTCCTCACCCCTGCCATCTACGAACTGGAAAAAATCCTTCACAGCTATGAGCAGATGGAGCTTCCGGATAACATAGGTATCCTGACTCAGAGATGAAAAAACGGCCGCATTGCATATGCAGCCGTTTTTTCTCTATCTCAGATCTGATATCTCTATCTGATCTGCCGGAATATTTAATTGGATTCGTTAAATACTTTTTTGTCCAGCGCGCCGTTCTGGTGGGCAACGATCGTTGTGCAGACAGCATCACCGGTAATGTTGACAGCAGTTCTTGTCATATCCAGGATACGGTCGATACCCATAATAAGACCGATCGCCTCAACCGGAAGTCCGACTGAATTAAATACCATGGTCAGAGTAACAAGTCCGACACTTGGTACACCTGCTGTTCCTACAGAAGCAAGTGTTGCGGTTCCGATAACTGTCACATAATCCATAGGACTTAAATGAATTCCAAATGCCTGTGCTGCAAACACAACGGCAACACCCTGCATGATGGAAGTACCATCCATGTTGATCGTTGCTCCCAGCGGAATTGTGAAGGAGGAAATCTTTTTGGAAACTCCCACCTTCTTGGACAGAGTATCAATGGACATCGGAATGGTCGCATTGGAGGTTGCTGTTGAGAAGGCAAACGCCATAACCGGGAAAAATTTCTTGATAAATTTAACCGGGTTCAGTCCTGTAAATATCTTAAGCAGGATCTGGTATACACCGAAGCACTGGATACCAAGAGCCAGAAGGACACCGAGCATATACTTCGCCAGCGGAATAAACGCGCTGAAACCAATGTTCGCAAAGGTTCTGCTGATCAGGCAGAATACACCGATCGGAGCAAGGCTCATGATCATCATGGTCATTTCCATCATAATGTCATTAAACTGGCTGAAGAAATTGGCAACAGTCTCTGCGCGCTCTCCCATCTTCGCCAGAATCACACCTACGATCAGTGCAAATACAATAACCTGAAGCATGGTTCCGCTTGCCAGGGAATTGATCGGGTTATCCGGAATGATATTGAGAATGGTATCTGTCAGGGAGGTCGCCTCCATGGTCTCCACAGATGTCGCAGAAGACTGGATTGAGCTCATGTCAAGTCCCACACCTGGATTAATAAGATTACCGACTGTCAAGGCAACAGAAACAGCCAGTGCTGTAGTTGCCAGATAAAATACCAGGGTTCTCACACCTACGGTTCCAAGCTTCTTGGTATCTCCGATGGCCATGCTTCCACAGATCAGGGAACAGAACACCAGCGGTACTACCAGCATTTTCATCAGACGGATGAAGCCCTGTCCTACAACATAGAGAACACCTTCTACGATAACATCCTTCTTAAAGCTGCTGTCCGGTACAAGATAGCAGAGTATGATACCCATAACTGCACCGGCAAGCAGTGCAATGAATATTTTCGTCGTGAGACCCAGCTTTTTTTTCTGCTGCGTTTTCTCTTTTACGTTTTTATCTTTCATCTTATTCCTCCGTTCTCTCATCCATGTATTCTTTCAGTGATTCCTTCCAGTCCGGCATATCGTACACTTCGATAATACGGAGAATAAAATTGTCGAGAACTGCATATGGAGGTCTTACGGAAGAAAGATCGGACTGCTCTGTTGGAACGGATTTCAGCTCAATATGCTTTCCTGCAAGCCTTAAGATCTCTGTGGCAAATTCATAACGGTTGCACACCCCGCTGCAGGTCACATGGTAGGTTCCGTACTCATTGGTTCCGATAAGATACAGGATCATTCTTGCAAGATCCTTCGCACTTGTTGGTGAACCAAACTGATCTGATGCAACAGAAAGTGCCTGGCCTTTTTTTGCAGCATCCAGTACACGGTTTACGAAATTATGACCGTTTCTTCCGTATACCCAGTTGCTTCGGATAACAAAATGCTTGTGTGTAAATTCCTTTACGTAGTTCTCTCCTGCTCTCTTGGAACGTCCGTAGACAGTCAGCGGATTGGTATCGTCAAATTCTGTGTACGGTTTCTTACTCTTTCCGTCAAAGACATCGTCTGTGGAAAGCTGAACGATCTTAGCGCCGCATTTTCTTGCCACAATACTTAAGTTTCTCGCGCCAAGTGCATTCACACGGTAGGCATGCTCCGGATTCTTTTCACATTCATCAGTATCTGTGATACCAGTACAGTTAATGATCACATCCGGACGGTTTACAGACCCAAAATTGAGTACTTCATCTGTATCTGTTACATCCAGTTCATCAAAATCCGTATTCAGTGTCTCGATCTGCATGGGATCCAGAATATCATTCAGTGCCTGTCCAATCTGTCCGTTGGCACCTGCGATCCATACTTTTAACATGTTTTTACCTCCCTGTTGTATGATATGATGTGTATGTAAAAAAGGCATTGATTTAGATCAAAATCAATGTCTCTTCAACCTATATACTGTTTTATATTTTATCAGTCTCAAAAAACGCTGTCAAGAAAAAAGCCTGTTGCATTTTATACGCTCTTATGCTATACTCACTACCGTTGCAAAGCCCACAAAAACAAGGTCGTACAGGGCTTATCAGGCGGTCACCGCCTATAAATGTGCCGAGTGTTCGTGACCTTCCACTCGTAAAACAAAACTAAAGGAGAAAAAAGAATATGAAAAACAAGGGTACACTTTTTCTGGCGCAGGGAGCTGTTATCGCAGCGATCTACGTTGTCCTGACTCTGGTGTTCGCACCACTTAGCTTCGGCGAGGTTCAGATCCGGTTTTCCGAGGCACTTACTGTACTTCCGTTCTTCACACCGGCTGCTATTCCCGGATTATTTGTCGGATGTCTCATTGCCAATATTCTCGGAGGAGCCATTCCGGTCGATATTATCTTCGGAAGCATTGCCACACTGATCGGAGCCGTTTTTACCTGGAAGCTTCGTAATGTGAGCAAATGGACAGCACCGGTTCCACCGATCGTCGCCAACATCGTGATCGTTCCGTTTGTGCTTCGTTACGGATACGGTATCAATCTTCCGATTCCGTTCATGATGCTCACAGTAGGCGCCGGCGAGGTTGTTTCTGCCGGAGTGATCGGTATGATCCTTCTTGGAGCACTTTCCAAATACAAAAATGTACTTTTTCATAAAAAAGCAGCCATCTGATCGATCTGCTTTTAAGTAAAAAGGAGCCATGAGAGAATTTTATATTTTTCTCATGGCTCCTTTTTATCCTTTCTGCACAGACGCTTTCAGTCTTTTCAGTATTCTCTTTTCCATTCTGGACACCTGCACCTGCGAAATTCCAAACTCTCTCGCAATCTCCGTCTGTGTCACTTCCTGAAAATAGCGCATATAGATCAGCTTCCGCTCTTTCGCGTCCAGCTCTCCCAGTATCTCCTCCAGAAAAATCCGGTTTAGTGCTTTTTCCTGCCTGTTTTCCTTCTCCGGCAGCTTGTCCATAAGAGAAATTTCCGTTCCTTCTCCCTGATAGATCGTCTTATGAAGAGATTCCACCTCCGCACCCGATTCCATGGTCATCACCAGTTCTTCCACCGAAATTCCCATCTCAGCTGCCAGCTCTTCCACAGTCGGCTCCCGCTCCAGTCTTCTTGTAAGCGCTTCTCTCACCTGATAAACCCTGTAATGATTCTCTTTCAGTGACCGGCTTACCTTCAGTATTCCGTCATCCCTGAGATAACGTTTGATCTCTCCGATGATCATGGGAACTGCATAGGTTGAAAACTTTACATCATAAGACATATCAAACTTATCTACTGCCTTCAGAAGCCCGATGCTTCCAATCTGAAAAAGATCCTCCATCTCCACGCCTCTTCCCAGAAATCGCCGGGCTACACTGTATATCAGTCCTGTATTTTCTTCAAACAAAATATCTCTTGCCGCTTTATCCCCCTGGTGTGCACGCCCGATGAGGGCAAGCGTATGATCCATTTTTACCTCCTGATGATCTTTTTCATGTGCACAGTGGTTCCCTTTCCAACCTCCGATTCTACAGAGATCTCATCCATAAAAGCTTCCATAAAAGTGAAGCCCATGCCAGAACGGTCCTTGTCCGGTTTCGTTGTAAACAATGGTTCCATAGCTTTTTTTACATCCGGTATCCCGACTCCATGATCCTTCACATCCACCATAAGTTCATGTCCCTTAAGACGGCATTCTACCAGGATCTTATGTATCTCCCCTTTATAAGCATGAATAATACAGTTTGTCACAGCCTCGGAAACTGCTGTCTTCAGATCGGAAACTTCCTCCAGGGTCGGATTCAGCTGTGTACAAAAGGATGCAACTGCCACCCTTGCCAGCGCTTCATTTGCCGGTCTACTGTCAAAAATGATTGTCATTTCATTTGTATTTTCCATCATAAATTCCCTCCCTGCTCTATTGTCGGATCTTCTTTTTCAACGATCTCTATATATCTGCTGATTCCGGAGATCCGCAAAAGCTTTGTGATATGGCTGTTCGCATGAATGATCTGTATACATCTGCTTCTCATTCCCAGTGCCCGGTATCGGCCCATCAGCAATCCAATCCCGGAACTGTCCATAAAAACGGTCTTTGAAAAGTCAAAAACCATATTTTTTATATATTTATGTCCAATAATACGGTCTGATTCTCTTCGAATGTTATCCGAGACTGGATGATCCAGTTCCTCCGGCAGACGAACTGTAAGTACCGTTCCTGATACTTCAAATACTGATTCCATTATAGCATTCCCCCTGCTTTTTATTTTTATACAACAGTTCCGGTATTTTCGCATAAAAAAAGAAGAATGTGCAAAAACACATTCCCCTTCTCCGAGGTTCTTCACCTGTATTTCATGTATTTATTCCTCTGTATAACCATCACCGGAATCCTCCGATGCGGTCTGATCAGTTCCATCTGAACTGCTGTCCGCTCCGGATGAATCACTCTGCGCCGCCGTACTGTCTGACGAGGAATCTGTGATTCCCGTTACGCCGGTTCTTTCACTGATCGTATTGTAAATACCTTTTGCAGAATCCGAAAGAGTATCCACATATACATTCTGCAGCTGTACTGCTGCCGTATCAAGGTCTTCCTGCTGCATAGCAGTGTAAGCCGCAAACAAAGCCTCATAACTCTGACTTCGCTTCTTCTCTTCCTCAATCTGCTTCGCCTGTGCGTCTGCAGTATCACTGGACTGCTCAGCCTCTCCCTGAGCTTTACTTAGCGCCACACCCTGACTGGAAAGCGACTCACTGTACTGTACAATCTGTTCATTCGCCTGCCTGTAAACCTCCTGTTTCACAGCTGGCAGAACAAGCAGCCAGAATGCCGCTGCACCTGCTGCAAAACCAACCATCACGGTAAAGAACAGAGAAATCTTTGACCGTTCCTTATAAGTTGACGGTCTTACCGTGATCTCACCGGAAATATTATCGCTTTCCTTCGCATTGCTCTTTAAAAGAGATTTTCTCCTGTTTTCCATCTTCGTGGTAACACCGGTCTGCTCATCCACTTCCCGGAGAAAACGCAGCGTCGTGGTATTGGTCTTGTCGATCCTTGCCGCCTTTCGAAGAGTTCTTCTTGCCTTGTTCCATTCCTGATTTTTCATCTGTATCAGTGCAAGAAGATGATATCCCTTGATCAGCTTCGGATTCTGAGCCAGGATCTTCTTCAGACGGATAGCCGCCATATCCTCATGTCCTTCCCTGCACATAGCCAGGGCATTGTTATATTTCTTAATGCTTTCATTGATCGTTTCCAGTTTATTCTGGTTTGCCTGAAGCTTCGCAATATATTCAGAAGCCAGATTCCTGTTCTTCTGGATATTCTTACTGATGACCCATTCACTCAGCGCAGCAACCACCTCACCAGTCTCAAAATAGACAAGGCCCAGGAGATTTCTTGCACGGATGTTTCGTTTGTCATAGGCAAGACTCTGCTTCAGACAGCTGATCGCACCCGACAGATCACGGATGCTGGCTTTTTCCAGACCCTGATTGTAATAGAGCTTGGAAAGATAGTCAACTTTTTTCTGGATCAGCACATTGGCTCCGCAATGCGGACAGTAATCCAGATCTGTATCTGTCAGGAACGCTCCACAATTTATGCAGTTCATCCATTTCTCCTTATCTTACACGTCTGTTGCTCTTGACCTCCCGCAGCATCTCCTGGAGTACATCCATGATATCTGTGATCTCACGGTCATAGATCGCACCTTCTACATCTGCCACATCCAGACATGGTTCAAATTTCTTCAGTTCCTCTTCGTAATCGATCATAATTTTTTCCTCCTGATCACAGATTTGATCTCACCCACAAGGTAAAGAGAGCCTACACAGAACAGCATTCCATCCGCTCCCTTCTCCTTACATGCCAGATCAAAAGCTGTGGGAACATCCTCCACTGCTTCCACTTCCGGTACACCATTTATACGAAAGATCTCTGCCAGATCCTCTACCGGTACCTTACGGTAACCACCCACCTGTGTAACGATCACATGGCGAAAACGGATTCTGGTACATATCGTTCGGATCATATCTGTATAATCCTTGTCATCTACTGCTGAAAAAAGCAGTGTCAGCGGAAATTCCTTCTGAAAATGTTCTGCTGTCTCCACGAATTTCTCAACACCGTCTTCATTATGAGCTCCGTCCACGATCACACCTGGAAGAACTGTTTCCATTCTTCCCTGCCAGCGTGTCTTGCTCATACCAGCCTTAAGCTCCTCCATGGATACCGGAATCTTATCCTTCAATATCTGAATAGTTTTTACCGCAAGGGATGCATTCATCACCTGATACCGGGCAATAAACGGTATACTGAAAACTGTATCTCCGTAAGCCTCATCCTTCAGGGAAAATTCAATTCCGTCCCTGGTGATCTTATGAATGCAGGTATCCTCTCTTCTGATCTCATATGCCGGACATCCCAGTGCCTTCGCATGCTCCTGCATCACCTTCGCTGCATCCGGATCGTTTCCATCATAAATCACCGGAACACCAGGTACCATGATTCCTGCCTTTTCTCCTGCGATCTCGGAAACTGTATTTCCCAGATACTGCATATGGTCAAGACTGATGGAAGTGATCACACAGGCCACCGGATCTTCCACTGCTGTGGTCGCATCCAGACGTCCGCCAAGACCTGTCTCCAGTGTCACATAATCCACGCCTGCCTCTGCAAAGATCACCATTCCCATAAGTAAAAGAGTCTCAAAATAGGTCGGATGATAACTTCCCTCTGCCACAAGTTCATCAGAAAGCTTCTTGACTTTCAGGAAAGCATTCAGAAACGTATCGTCATCAATGACCTCTTCATTGATCTGAAATCTCTCATTGATCTCCACAAGGTGCGGAGATGTAAAAAGTCCGCAGGAATAACCGGCTTCTCTGAGAACCGATGTGATAAACGCACAGGTACTTCCCTTTCCGTTCGTTCCCGCAACATGGATTACACGGAATTTCTTCTGTGGATTGCCAAGTCTTCGCAGGCACTCCTTTGTATGGTCCAGACTGTTCTTGGTGGTAAATCTGGGTATGTCTTCAATATACGCAACTGCTTCTTCGTAATTCATAAAAAAAACCATCACTTATCTATAATGTATTCGTAAGGAGCGTTCGGGGAGAATATGTTCTCCCCTCCGACTCGCTACGATACCATTATATAATAGTGGTGGAAGATGTCCAGTCCTAATCGTAATATTTTATCCGACATTTTTTGTATCGGATGAGATTTTTTGCTCTTTTACTGCCCGTCAGTACTGCTTTCTGTATCAGTCTCTGCATCTGATCCTGCTGTTTCAGACGACAGATCTGTGTCTAAAGCAGAAGGTTTTTCGCTGCTAAGCTTCCATTTACTGTCTGCAAGCAGAGCATAAACTGACCGGTCATGTGTCTTGGTCATAGCCTTTCTTGTGGAACTGTTGCTTCGCTGTACCACCGAGATCCTGTCAAAATCGCCCAACTCTTTTCCGGTGATGATCAGCTTCGTCGGATTTACATAGACTGTATCATACCAGTCACCATTGATCTTCACCTGACTGGACGGCGTAAAGTTCGTTCCCAGCACATAATAGGTATGATCCTGCTCCGACACAAGCTCAAGTGAATCCAAAGTCGCATCATAGATTCCCATACGCATTTTTGTACGCTCAAACGGATTGACACCGTCATAGGAATACTGTTTTCCATAGAGAAGGTCATACTGCAGTGTTTCCAGATCTACCTGATAGTTCTTGGTATTCTTTCTTGCCTGATGATATTTGAAGATGGTTCCCTCGTGGATTCCCACGCGGTCCATAACCTCTGCTGCCATCTGGTAGGCCGCAAGATTCTCTTTCTTTTTCTTGAGGCCGAAATTATCCCACATAACATACTCTGTCTGGAACAGATATTTATTCTTCACATCCTCTACCGTCAGCCCCATAGTGGGAAGATGATCTCCATACATGACAAGCACTACGTCCTCCGGATAATCCGCAAGTGCATCTGTCAGCTCTTTCACGAATTCATCCATCTCATGAATCTGATTTACGTAGTACTCCCATTTATTGTTAAGCTCATCGGTAGGTGCTCCTGAAACCGTGATATCCGGATTCTCCAGTATCGGCTCTGACGGATAATCACCATGTCCCTGAACGGAAATGGTATATACATAATCCGGTCCCTCTGTGGAATCCAAGCATTTGATGATCTCATCCGTAAGCACACTGTCCTTGGTCCAGCCAAGCGGATTTTTCTGATTCTCATCCTTCATGTATTCTGCGGAAGTAAAGGTATCAAATCCCAGATTCGGGAAAATACTTCTTCTTCCATAGAAATTCGCCTCATTGTTATGTAAAGCATGAGAAGTATATCCCAGATTATCCAGAACATACGGGGCACTTTCACAGGTCGTCTCCTTGAGGATACTCTTGTACGGATACTCTCCCGGTCCGAAGTAATGCAGGCTCATTCCTGTGATCGATTCGAACTCCGTGTTGGCTGTTCCGGCACCTACTGACGGCACCTTATAATATCCGGATGAATATTCCTTCATCAGTTTACGGAAAGTCGGAATCGGATCCTCCGACAGATTCAGATAATTTACAAGCGTCGGGTCAAAAAATGACTCCAGTTGTAAAAACAGAATGTTCGGATGAGTTCCACTCTTCGTTTCCGGCAGATTCTCCTCGGAATTCTCAATTTTTTTGATCTCACTCTCAGAATAGTCTCTCGGAGCACTGATTCCTGTATTAAAGATCGTAGTTGCCAGGCAGTACGGATAGCCGTAATCCTCATAAGCTATGGCAATATTTCCAAAATAGTTGGATAGAACTCTTTTTTCCAGGGCAAGCTGTGTGATGCCGCCAAAAGCCAGCACTCCAACAAGGATCAGTGGAATATTCACCTTATATTTCAGCTTTCCTCTGTATTTCGGCGATTTTATCAGGATGATCAGAAGAATCAGTACCGCCACTCCAAGGAGTATTCCCCCTATGGTCATCTCTGTCTGAGACAGATATTTTTTTGCAATACTCAGTCCATCAGTAAGGTTCTTTACATCCGGGCCTGTAAACGGCGTTACACGGTTGAGAAGAAGAACACCGTTTACGATTCCCAGAAACAGCCAGAAGCCGCCGATAAAAATACGCCAGAATATTCTCTTTCGGAAGAGATAAACAAGCAGCATAGTCGTAAAGATAAACGCTGCATTATAAGCAAATACAAGCGGCTTTGTGGTCATGTAGGTCCACGCCTCTGTGAACGAGTGCCTGCATATGGCCTCGATCACAAAGTACAGGACTGCACAGCCCAGAGCCTGAAGTATCAGCGAAATCTTATTGAAAAAGTTACACCACTTCATGAAAACGCTCCTTCGTTATTTCACCATCTGTTTCAACTGCAGGTTCACTTTTTCTTTCATCTCTTTGTATTTCTCAAGTTTCTCCTTCTCCGCCTCTACCTTGGCTGCAGGTGCCTTATTTACAAAGTTCGGGTTATTCAGCATTCCCTCGCAGCGGGCGATCTCTTTTGTAAGACGCTCCTGCTCCTTTGTAAGACGCTCGATCTCTTTTTCACGATCGATCAGATCCTCCAGCGGAAGATATACAACACCGTCTGCTACAACGATGGATACTGCATCCTCGCCGATTCCGGCTTTATCCTGCTGCACATGGATCTCTTTTGCAAACGCAAGGTTTGTAAAGGATCTCTTGCAGGATTCAAAACGTGCACAGCAGTCTGCATCCTTGCCTACGATGTAGATATTTGTCTTTCTGTTCTGTGGAACATTCATCTCATTTCTGGTATTACGGATTCCACGTACAACCTCCTGGAAGCTCTCAACAGCTTTCTCTGCCTCTGTGAAATTCATCTCATCTTTATATACCGGCCAGTCAGAGATCATGATGGACTCTTCCTCAGGAAGCAGTGTACAGTAGATCTCCTCTGTGATAAACGGCATGAACGGGTGAAGCAGCTTCAGTCCCTGTGTCAGTGCTGTACGTAAGGTCCACAGTGCATCATTAGCTGCTGCCGGATCTTCCTCAGCTTTCCACAGTCTTACTTTTGCCATCTCGATATACCAGTCACAGAGCTCATCCCACAGGAAGTCATAAACCTTCTGTACTGCGATTCCAAGCTCATATTTATCCATGTTCTCGGTAACATCGCGGATCACGCTGTTCAGTCTGGAAAGGATCCATTTATCCTCATTGCAAAGCGCATTCAGATCCTTCGGCTCTGTTACAGTCTTTCCTTCCAGGTTCATCATGATGAAACGTGAAGCATTCCAGATCTTATTTGCAAAGTTACGGCTGGATTCTACACGCTCCCAGTAGAAACGCATATCATTTCCAGGTGCATTACCTGTCATCAGTGTCAGACGAAGGGCATCTGCGCCGTATTTGTCGATAACCTCCAGCGGATCGATACCGTTTCCAAGAGACTTACTCATCTTACGTCCCTGTGAGTCACGTACCAGACCGTGAATCAGTACATGGTGGAACGGTGTCTCACCGGTCTGCTCCAGTGCGGAGAATACCATACGGATAACCCAGAAGAAGATGATATCATATCCGGTTACCAGAACATCTGTAGGATAGAAATACTCAAGCTCCGGTGTCTTATCCGGCCATCCAAGTGTGGAGAACGGCCACAGTGCGGAACTGAACCAGGTATCCAGAGTATCCTCATCCTGATGCATATGTGTGCATCCGCATTTCGGGCACTTCTCAGGCATTTCTCTTGCAACTACCATCTCACCGCACTCATCACAGTAATAAGCCGGGATTCTGTGTCCCCACCAGAGCTGACGGGAAATACACCAGTCACGGATGTTCTCCAGCCAGTGAAGATATGTCTTGTCAAAACGGGCCGGAACAAACTGAAGGTTTCCGTCGTCCAGAGTCTTGATGGCAGCCTTTGCCATTTCGCTCATCTTTACGAACCACTGTGGCTTGATCATTGGCTCTACAGTTGTACCGCAGCGGTCATGTGTACCTACGCTGTGGTTATGCGGAACAACTTTTACAAGAAGTCCCTGTGCTTTCAAATCCTCAACCATGGCCTTACGTGCCTCATAGCGGTCCATACCTGCGTATTTTCCGCCAAGGCTGTTGATCGTAGCATCATCATTCAGGATATTGATCTCCTCAAGATTATGACGACGTCCGACCTCAAAGTCATTCGGGTCATGTGCCGGTGTGATCTTAACGCATCCTGTTCCGAATTCCTTATCAACATACTCATCAGCGATCACCGGGATCTCTCTGTCTGTAAGCGGAAGCTTCAGCATTTTTCCTACAAGATCCTTGTATCTCTCATCCTCTGGATTTACGGCTACAGCTGTATCACCGAGAAGTGTCTCCGGACGTGTGGTTGCGATCTCAACGAAACGTCCTTCCTCTCCTACGATCGGATAATTGATGTGCCAGAAAAATCCGTCCTGATCTTCATGTACAACCTCTGCATCAGAAATAGAAGTCTGGCATACAGGACACCAGTTGATGATTCTGGAACCTTTGTAAATGTAGCCTTTCTCATAGAGACGGATAAATACCTCCTGAACCGCCTTGGAACAGCCTTCATCCATGGTAAAACGCTCACGCTCCCAGTCTGCAGATGCGCCAAGCTTCTTCAGCTGGTTGATGATCTTTCCGCCGTACTCCTCTTTCCATGCCCACGCATGTTTCATGAACTCCTCACGGCCAATCTCGTTCTTATCGATACCTTCTTTACGGAGCTTTTCTGTTACCTTAACCTCTGTAGCGATCGCTGCATGGTCTGTTCCAGGCTGCCAGAGAGCTTCATATCCCTGCATTCTCTTGAAACGGATCAGGATATCCTGCATGGTCTCATCCAGTGCATGTCCCATATGAAGCTGTCCTGTTACATTGGGCGGCGGCATTACGATTGTGAAAGGTTTTTTGTCCGGATTAACTTTTGCATGGAAGTATCCGTTATCCATCCATTTTTTGTACAGACGATCCTCAATGCCCTTCGGATCATAAGTCTTTGCAAGTTCTTTGCTCATGTTTTCCTCCTGAATCTTTCTGATTATAGGAACCTTAAAATGCTCCTCTTTTCTGCAAGAAAAAGCACGCCCTCCACACAAAAGCCAATAACTAATGTGCGAAGGGCGATCATTCTCGCGGTACCACCTTCATTATCCGGAAAAAACATCTGTTATTCCCGTCTATCTCTTATCCCTTAACGCGGGATACGTGAAAACCTACACAGCAGCATCTGTTCTGCATTTCTGCCTTCAGTCTCCCGGCTCCTAAGCTACCTTCTGCAGTCTTACATCTGAAAATGCCTTCCAGCCTGCGCTTCTCTCGCGTCCGTGCATCTCTCTCTGTCAGCGTAGACCTGCATACTCCTCTTATTCAACGCCTTTACCATGTTCCTACTATAATGAAATTTTCTTTTTTTGTCAAGACAAAGGCCTGCTTTTCCTGGGATTTCACATATTTCCAGATACAAGTACCTTTCTGGCATTTCATTATTTTATTCTACGCTTTTCAGTGACTCTACCATATTGATCTTTTTCAGCTTAAAATGCATCACCATATTTACAAACATGGAAAATCCGAAGGTAATGATTCCACTGTAAACAAAGCTCATTGGCTTGATATTTCTTCCAAACATCACCGCATCTACCTCAACGGTTGTGATCACATACCGATGGAGGAAGCTTCCGAACACTGCGCCTGCCAGGATCCCTATGAAGGACAGCAGGATATTTTCCCGAAATACATACTGGGAAACCTCGCCATCATAAAATCCCAGGACCTTCAGAGTTGCCAGCTCTCTCTGACGCTCTGTGATATTGATGTTGTTCAAATTATACAGTACCACAAATGCCAGCATTCCGGCAGAAATGATCAGGACCCAGATTACCGCTCCGAGTGAGCCCAGCATTCTCTCTACCTGACCTGCTGTACTGCTTGTATAGCTGATACTTAAAGCCGCCGGATATTTCAGGATCGAATTTCCAAGAGTTTCCAGATCACTCTCTGCATCCTCTTTCATAGTATATACTGTGCTTGAATACTCCGGTTTCTCTTCGAATGTTTTTTCATAGCAGGATGGGGTCATGTAAACGTAGTGTCCCATATAGTTCTCTGTAATAGCAGTGATCTTTACTTTATACTTTCTGTTGTCTTTCTCCAGGGTGATCTCGTCTCCTGTTTTCACACCGATAAGTGAAGCTGTTTTTTCACAGATCACGGCTCCGTCGTCGGTAAGCTCATACTGCTCGTGGGACTTTCTGTCACGCAACGTTACATCCTCTTTAAAATTTTCCGCATTTTCCGGAACATACACATAGATACTGACACTTCCCTTCTCTTTTGGTGCCGTCATCTTGGTGAGTTGCACACGGGTATAGTGATCGATCTCGCTGTTTTCGTCCAGGAATTTCAGAAGATCCTTTTCCTGGCTGTCTGTGGCATCCTCATCATTGATCACCATGGCATCATAATGCTGGATCTGATCATACTGAAGAATCGCAATATCCATAATGGAGTCATAAAGTCCGAATCCTACAAGCATCAGTCCCATGCTTCCTGCAATTCCGAAAATGGTCATAAAAAGACGTTTCTTATAACGGAAAAGGTTTCGCATGGACGATTTCCAGGAAAAGCTCAGATGCTTCCAGATAAAACTGATCCGTTCAATAAGGATCCGTTTTCCTTCTTTCGGTGCAGGCGGACGCATCAGAGATGCCGGTGTTTCTGCCAGGGTTTTTGCACAGGAAAACAGTGTAGCGCCCATAGTACAGATCACCGCTGCTCCGGAAGCGATCAGTGCATATTGTAACTCATAATCCAGCTGCATGTGATCGCCAATATTCCAGTACATGATCCCATAGGCCTGGATAATGATATACGGAAGAACCTTTTCTCCGAAAAGTACTCCTACGACGCTTCCGCCTGCTGTAGCCAGAAATGCGTAGCTGAGATACTTGGATGCAATGGATGCTTTTCCGTAGCCCAGCGCTTTCATGGTTCCGATCTGGGTTCGCTGTTCCTCCACCATTCGTGTCATCGTGGTAAGACTGATCAGAGCCGCTACAAGGAAGAATATCATCGGGAAAACTTTTCCGATGTTTTTCAGTCGCTCTGCATTATCACCAAAATCCGAATATTCCGGAAGGTCATTGCGATCTGTGATGATCCACTCCGGTGTTTCAATATCATCCACCTCTTTCTGGGCATCCTCGATCTTCTGCTGAGCTTCCGCAATTTTGTCATCGGCTTCTTTTTTGCCATCCTGATATTCTTTCTTTCCATCGGAAAGCTTCTTTTTTGCATCCTCCAGATCTTTTTTTGCATCTTTTAATTTCTGTTCGTTTTCTTGGATTTCCTTTTCTCCGTCCAGGAGTTTCTGTTCATTTGCATCCAGTTCAGCCTGACTGCTGGTAAGCTTTTCTGTGTTGGCCTGGATTTCTGCCTGACCGGCATTTAACTGGGCCTGTTTTTCCTCCAGCTGCTGCCTCCCGGAGCTGAGCTGGGCTCTGGCCGAATCCAGCTGATTCTGGCCATCATCCAGAGTTGCCTGGTTTGCCGCAATTTCTTCTCTTGCCGCTGAAAGCTCTGCTTTCTTTGTTTCCAGCTCTTTTTTCCCTTTATCCAGTTCTTCCTGGCCTTCGTTCAGCTGTGCCTCTGTCCCGGAAAGTGTCTCTTCCTGTTCTTTGATCTGGCTGAAGCCCTCATTGATCTGACCCAGGCTGCTCTCCAGTTCAGCTCTTGTCTGGGCCAGCTCTGATTTTTTTGCAGTAAGCTCTGACTGCGCCCCGTCGATCTGTGCCTGACCGGCATTTATCTGTTCTTCCATTGCACTGATCTGACCATTTATTGTCTGGATCTGCGTGGAAAGCTCCGCCAGCTCTTCCTCAGTTTTTCCTGCTTCCGCACCGGCGTCATACTGCGCCTGCAGCTCCGCCGCCTGACTGCTTAATGCCTCTTTCTGGCTGGTCAGTTCATCCAGCTGTGCCTGCTGCCCGGAAAGGGCTTCTTCACTGGAACTGATCTGGGATTCGCCCTCGGAAACCTGTACAAGTCCTGCCTCACACTGTTCCTTCTGACTGGTGAGAGCAGCCTTTGTTTCTTTGATCGTATTCTTTCCCGTTTCCAGCTGTTCTCTTCCACTGTCAATCTCAGCCTGTTTGCTTTCCAGTGTTTTCTCCGCTTCCCGGAGCTGAGCCTCACCGTCACTTACCTGCTGTTTTGCGGCAGTCAGCTGTTCATATCCGGCAGTCAGCTCTGACTGCTTCTCATTTATCTGTGCTTCGGAGTCGGCAAGCTGGGAGCTGGCAGCATTTAACTGGGACAGACCGTCTTCCAACTGCTGTTTTGCGCTGTTAAGCTGAGACCATCCATCTTCGATCTGCTTTCTTCCGTCAGCAAGCTGCTGTTTTCCATCGGTCAGTTCTTTTTTTGCATCGCTGAGCTGCTGTTTTCCATCTTCGTACTCTTTTTTTCCATCATTATACTCCTTCTGCCCATCATCCAGCTTTTTCTTCGCGTCGCCAAGTTTTTCCTCTGATTCCTTCTTTCCGTCCTCAAGCTCTTTTCTGGCATCATCCAGTTTTTCATTGGCCTCTGCGACGATCTCATCATAGCGCAGTCTGCACTGTTCTTTTTCGATGCCTTCCACACGCTTCTGTATTTTCCTGATAAGATTGTCGTAGGCATCGGTATAGCTGATCACATCCCCGGATTCATGAACCATAACATAGATCTGGGTAAAAGTTTCCTGTTCAAAATCCTCAGGAAGAATGTATCCGAAGCCGCTGACCTCACCGGATCCAAGAGTCGTATTTCCTCTGTTAAACGAAATATAAAGAGGGCTGCTTCCGATTCCCACAACTGTATAGGTTGTTTTTTTCAGAAGCTCACTGTCTCCATCCTCACTGACGGATATGGTATCCCCGATTTTATACCCCCGATTCTTTGCAAATGGCTTGTCAAGAAAAATCTCGCCGCTTTTTTTCGGTATCCTTCCTTCATCTGCTGTGAGCAGATTAAAATTGCTGCTGATGGATTCCAGATGAAGAACCTTCCTGGCATCGTCCTCTCCACTCATAACATCCGTAGAGTAACCGCCCTCAGCCAGTTCCACACCGTCAATATCTGATACCGCTTTTACATCACGCTGAGTCAGTCCCAGTGTTCCCTGGATCTTCAGGTCCATCAGCTTTGCTGCTTCATAATAGGCATCTCCGGAATATCTCATATCCGGAGAAGACGCCTGGATCCCGGAAAAAAATGCAACGCCCAGTGCCACGATCAGAAAGATCGAGATAAAACGTGCTTTGCTTTTCCGGATCTCCATCCAGAAATCTTTGTGCAATGCTTTCATTCCGTCACCTACCATTCAATCTCTTCCACTGGTGTGGGATGTGCATTTTCAGTCATCCTGGAAACCTTGCCGTTTTTGATCTTGATCACACGGTCGGCCATAGGTGTCAGTGCAGAGTTGTGAGTAATGACAATAACCGTCATGCCCCGTTCCCTGCTGGTATCCTGAAGGAGCTTCAGGATTGCCTTGCCGGTCTGATAATCCAACGCTCCTGTAGGTTCATCACAGAGCAGAAGCTTTGGATTCTTCGCCAGCGCTCTGGCTATGGAAACTCTCTGCTGCTCACCGCCGGATAACTGTGCCGGAAAATTGGTCAGTCTCTCCTTCAGCCCTACTTCCTCCAGAACTGTCCTGGCATCCAGAGGATCCTTACAGATCTGAAGAGCAAGCTCCACATTCTCCAATGCAGTCAGATTTGGCACCAGATTATAAAACTGGAATACAAATCCAATATCCTCCCGCCGGTATCCGGTCAGCTGCCGGTCTGTATATTTTGCAATATTTTTTCCATCGATCCAGACATTGCCGGATGTGGCCTTATCCATTCCGCCCAGGATATTCAGCACCGTTGTCTTTCCGGCACCGCTTGGTCCTACCACAACCACAAATTCTCCTTTTTTTATCCGGAAGCTGATCTCGTCCACTGCTATGATCTTCACTTCTTTTGAGCCATAGATTTTGGATACATTTTCCAGCTTCACATAATCTTCCGTATGCTCCATTCTCATCCTCCTCTTTGCTCTCTCTATAATTTCAGGGGGCTTTTGCTCGCCCCCTTTTTATTCCCCGCCTCAATATCACAGCTGTTTGGTAATATCCCTTCATCTGTGAGCAATATGTCTTTAAATATATTTATAAGTATATCGGTTCTTAATTCAAAATGCAATTTCTACTTATATTTTACAAAGATTTTTCATTCCTGCGCATTTGTATTTTACATTTCTTTTCTATAATACAGACAGATAAAGGAAATCAATATTATAGCTGCCTGTTACTGACAACAGCAGAAGTACAATTCCATCAAAATGGGAGGAATGGATCATGTATAAAACACTGTGGAATCAATTAGCTCAAAATAAAAAAAAGGCCCCTGCGCCTGCTGTTTTTCTTGCACTTTTGACAGCAAGATGGAGTGCAGCCGGAATTTTGGCCGGATTACTTGTTTGTCTGGAACTTCAGACAGAACTGATGGTAAAGCTGACTGTAATCTTATGTACCGGCGGATACGCCGGACTGATACCCGGTTTCTTCGGTGGTATTTTTTATCTTTACCGAATGGATCTTCGGAAACCTTCTGCGGATCCTGTAGCTGATCTGGCAGCTGAACCGGAAAAAGCTTCTGCGGATCCTGCTTCATTGATCTATTTTCACAATAATTGACAAAAAAGCAGAACTCTGCCTGGTTGTGCAGGGTTCTGCTTTTTTTATCGAATATGTGTATTAAGTTTGATTACTTTCTTATGGAATCAGCGAGCTTTTTTGCTTCTGCTGTCAGCTCTTTTATTTTGTCAAATTCTCCTGCCTTTACAAGATCTCCCTTTACCATCCAGCTTCCGCCGCAGCAAAGGATTTTATCACAGGAAAGATATTCCTCAAGGTTTTTCGCATTGATCCCGCCTGTAGGCATAAATCTGATTCCTGTATAAGGAGCTGCCATAGCCTTGATCATTGAAATTCCACCTGCCGGTTCTGCCGGGAAGAATTTTACTACCTTAAGGCCTCTTTTCACTGCCTGTGCAACCTCAGATGGTGTGATACATCCCGGGAAAACAGGAATGTCTTTTTCTAGGCAGTAGTCTACGATCTCTGGATTGAAGCCCGGGCTTACGATAAATTTTGCTCCGGCACCAACAGCTGCATCTACCTGCTCAGTTGTAAGTACGGTACCTGCTCCCACAAGCATTTCCGGGAACTGCTCTGCCATCAGACGGATAGACTCTTCTGCTGCTTCTGTACGGAATGTCACCTCTGCACATGGAAGGCCACCCTCAACCAGAGCCTTTGCCAGCGGTACTGCATCTTTTGTATCTTCCAGTACTACAACCGGAACCACACCAATTTTCTGAAATTTTTCTGCTATCTCTTTCATCTGAATTTCCCTTCCTTTTTATCTTTTTATATCAAAGTTCATTTCCATCACATGTCTGATCATAGATACATCGTCAGTAATGTTTCCATCACCATGAATCGTATGCTTCACGGCACTGGCAGCAACACCGAAATTCACGGTATCCTCCGGTGTATAATCGCTCATAAGACCATAGATGATTCCGCTTACAAATGCATCTCCGCCTCCGACACGATCAAGAATATGGAAGGTCAGGCGCTTGCTTTCGTAAGTCTTTCCGTTTAACCAGAGATATGCCATAAGACTGTTCTCACTGCAGCTGTGTGCAAAACGGACATGTCTTGCGATGCATTTTATATTCGGATATCTGTCCGCAAATGCCTGGAACACCTTTTCCTGCTGTTCAAAATCCGGCTGAAACGGGATTCCGTCCTTTACATCGCCTGCACTGTGGTCTTCTTCATTTTTCCAGATATGATACGGCTCGATCCCAAAAAGAACATTTACATATGGAAGACAAAGTGTACAGAAATCTCTGGCCTCTTCCCAGGTCCACAGCGTACTTCTGAAATTTCCGTCAAAGCTTACGGTCATGTTCATTTCTTTTGCTGCCTTCAGGCAGTTTAAGATCAGATCCCTGCATTTTGTTCCAAGAGCAGGTGTGATTCCGCTCAGATGCAGCCATGTATATCCTTCCAGCAGTTTTTTCACATCTGTTTTGCTAAAGTCATACTCTGAAAAAGCACTGTGTTTTCTGTCGTAAACTACCTTGCTGGGACGGATCCCGTAACCGGTTTCCAGATAATAGGTTCCAAGACGGTGTGTCGGAGTTTCTTCCTCTGTTGAAAGAACCACACTGTCACAGTTCACATCATTGCTTCTCATCATACGTACAGCACTTTTTCCAAGACTGTTGTCCGGAACTACTGTAAAAAACGAAGCATCTATTCCAAGATTTGCCAGGGAAAGGGCTACATTCGCCTCGCTTCCCCCGTATCTTGCCTCAAAGGTTGTTGCTGTTCTGATTTTTTCATAATCTGGCGGTGTCAGACGCAGCATGATCTCGCCGAGAGTAATAAATTTATGTTTCATGATCAATACTCCAGATAGGCTCCCTTCATTGGGCTTGCAGCATGCTCACTGAAAAGTCTCAGCACGCCTTTTTTGTATTTTGGTTCTCTTGGCTTCCAGTTTTTACGTCTCTCGGCAAGGATCTGGTCGATCTCTTCCATAGACTTTCTTTCGCCTGCGATTCCGATGATGTTCAGCTTTCTTTCCATAACATCGATCTCAATAAGGTCGCCTTCCTCAACAAGTGCGATTGGACCACCGTCAACAGCCTCAGGGCTGCAGTGTCCGATAACAGGGCCTGTAGATGCTCCGGAAAAACGTCCGTCTGTAATCAGTGCGATGCTCTTTCCAAGCTCTTTGTCACTGCTGATCGCCTCAGATGTGTAGAACATCTCCGGCATTCCGCTTCCCTTTGGTCCCTCGTAACGGATGAATACTGCATCACCTTTCTGGACCTTATGCTTCAGAACTGCATCCAGACACTCCTCTTCACTGTCGAACGGTCTTGCACGGAGAACGGATTTAAACATTTCCTTCGGGCATGCGGTGTGCTTGATCACAGCACCCTCAGGTGCAAGGTTTCCACGGAGAACTGCGATACTTCCGTCGGTTCCGATTGCCTTGTCATATGGACGGATGATATCTTCCTTTGTAAGGCTTACGTTGTAGCGTTTGTTAAATTCCAGAAGCCATTTGTCGCATTTCTCATAAAATCCGTTGTTCTTCAGCTCCTCAAGGTTTTCTCCGAGAGTCTTTCCTGTAACTGTCATCACATCCAGATGGAGATGTTCCTTGATCTCCTCCATGATCGCCGGTACACCACCTGCATAATAGAAGCACTCAGCAGGCCAGCGTCCTGCAGGACGTACATCCAGAAGATATCTTGCATTTCTGTGCAGTCTGTCAAAGGTATCACCTGTGATCTCAATGCCAAACTCATGTGCGATCGCCGGAATGTGAAGCAGACAGTTTGTACTTCCGGAGATTGCAGCGTGTACAAGGATCGCATTCTCAAAGCTATCCATAGTTACGATATCAGAAGGACGCATATTTTCCATCTGTGCGATCTTTACTGCCTGTCTTCCTGCCTCTCTTGCGAAAGCAAGAAGATCCGGGCTTGTTGACGGCATCAGAGCTGTACCAGGAAGTGTAAGTCCAAGTGCCTCTGCCATGATCTGCATTGTTGAAGCTGTTCCGATAAAGGAGCAGGCTCCACAGCTTGGGCAGGCATTGCATTTTGCCCAGTCAAGCTTCTCTTCGTCGATCTCTCCACGCTCAAACTTCGCACTGTACATTCCCAGCTGCTCAAGGGTCAGCATCTCAGGTCCCGCATTCATAGTTCCGCCAGGCACAAATACGGAAGGGATATTTACTCTTGCAAGTCCGATCAGATTTCCCGGTACACCTTTATCACAGCTTGAGAGATATACACCTGCATCAAATGGTGTTGCATTTGCATGGATCTCGATCATGTTTGCGATCATTTCACGGCTTGCCAGGCTGTAGTTGATTCCGTCTGTTCCCTGGCTTTCACCGTCACAGATATCGGTACAGTTATAACGTGCACCAAAACCGCCTTCTTCTGCGATTCCTTTACGGACTTCTTCCACAAGAATATTCAGGTGTCCGCTTCCCGGATGACTGTCACCATAGGTGCTCTCAACCATGACCTGAACTTTTCCCAGATCCTCTTTTTTCCATCCTGTTCCAAGACGCAGCGGATCAAGCTCCGGTGCAAGCTTTCTCATTTCCTGACTTACTAACTTCATGATTTTTTCCTCCATTTCCTATTCTCTGATCAGATTCAGATTTTCCAGCTTTTCTCTGAGTTCCTTTGCATCCTCTTCTTCTGCTCCGATTTCCACATTATTAAATGTAGGAAGGCTGAATACTCCCAGCATGGACTTCGCATCTACGATATATCTTCCGCAGATCAGTTCCACATCCTTCTGGCAGCCGGATGCAGCCTGTACAAGATGCTTTGCATCATACATGTCTCTTAAATAAACCGGTATCTTTATCATTACGCTCTGCCTCCTATGCAAAAATTGAAATAACAAAGCCTACAACAAGTGCTGTAACACCGATCAGTGTTTCCATGATCGTCCAGGATTTTAATGTCGTTTTTTCGTCAATCTCAAGGAAAGTACTTACCAGCCAGAATCCGGCATCATTTACATGACTCAGTGCAGTTGCACCACCGCAGATCGCACAGCACATAGCAGCTCTGTAAAGCATGCTTGTATCCATTACTGCCGGCATAGTCGCCATGATTCCTGATGCCATGGTCATTGCCACAATGGAGCTTCCCACAGATGCCCTTACCAGGATCGCGATCAGAAACGCGATCAGGATCAGCGGAAGACCGCTTTTTTCCAGGGCCGGTCCGATAATATTTCCAAGGCCGGAATCCTGAAGCATCCACCGGATCACTCCGCCGCTGGCGATGACCAGAAGGATCATTCCAACCGGTCTCAGTGAATGGTCCAGTATTTTCTTTAACTGGACACCGGTAAAACCACGTCGGATTCCAAGAAAATACATTGCTGCAAGTGTTGCGATGGTCAGTGCCAGAAACGGTTTTCCGATAAATCCGAGAAAACTCTGTACACTTGCCGGAATCGGCATGTATTTGGATAATGTGCTGAGAAGGATCAGAATAAGAGGAATCAGGATCACACCTAATACCAGACCGAATGGCGGCAACTCTTTTCCATCATCTTTGATCTCTTCCACATTAGCCGGAAGTTCGGTAAAAATTTTGTTTCCAACCAGATTTCCCCAGATAATTCCTGAAACCAGCATACAGATCAGTGCAGTTGGAACTCCAACCATGATCATAGTTCCCAAGTTTACGCCAAGTGCATTGGCAACCAGTACGGATCCCGCAGAAGGCGGTACAAAAGCATATCCGCTGGCAAGACCTGAAAGAAGCGGTATCGCATAATACAGAGTGGATTTTTTTGTCTGCTTTGCAACACTGAATACCAGTGGGATCAGTACCACAACACCTGCTTCAAAAAATACGGTTGTACCGATCACCAGTCCGGTAAGTCCCAGTGCCCAGCCGGCTTTTTTCTGACCAAATTTATCGATCAGTGTTTCCGCTATTCTCTGGGCGCCTCCGCTCACTTCCAGTATTCCGCCGAACATGGAACCCAGTCCTACCAGAAGTGCGATTCCCTGTAATGTCTTTCCAACACCTTTTTCTACTGTGTCTGAGATCATTTCCAGTGGCATTCCGGCACCTGCACCGATGATGATCGCCGAAATCATCATTGACAGAACCGGATGCAGTTTAAATTTGATGATCAGCACCAGCAGGATCACAATTCCCACTGCTGCAGCAAGCATCAATCTCATTGGATCTGCTGTAAATGTTGTTTCTTCCATTTTTTCTGCTTTTGCCTCCTTAATTCATCCGATGTTTTACTTTTCGTTAAATACATCTGACCTTTCTGTTGTTTTTTCTTTTGAATTGTGCTGATTCTCTTTATTTTCGCTTCAATTCATCTGATGTATTTATAATATATTCATTCTTCCAAAAACGCAATACTGTAATTTTATCTAAATTATCGTCCTTTTTTTTGTACATTTTGTCGTTTTGACATTATAGTTTAAAGGAATTATTATAGATATAAGGAAAATATAAAAAGAAATAACGAATAGAAATGGAGAAACTCATATGATGATTTCGTCATCAGAAGAAAAAAGTCTTCCGCAAAAATTATCGGAAGACATCATCGCATTTATTTTAAAGGAAAATCTGCAGCCTGGAGACAAGCTGCCTAATGAAACGGTTCTGTCCGAACGTCTGAATGCCGGAAGAAGCTCTGTCCGCGAGGCAATGAAACTTCTTGCTTCCAGAAATATCGTGACTATCCGTCAGGGATCCGGAACCTATATCGCATCATCTCCGGGAATGGTGGAGGATCCGCTGGGATTAACTTTTATTGGCAATAAGCAGAAGCTGATCCATGACCTTCTTGAAGTCCGTTTTCTGCTTGAACCCTCTATTGCAGCAATGGCTGCCACCCGCGCCAATAAAAAAGATATAAAAAAAATCACCACACTTTGTGATGAGGTTGAAGCATTATTAAAAAAACATGTGGATCATACCCAGAAAGATATTGAATTTCATACAGCGATCGCGCTGAGCAGCAAAAATGTTGTTGTTCCGCGGCTGATTCCTGTAATTAACAGCTCTATTCCATTATTTGTCGAATCAACCAGCGGTGCTCTGCACGAAGAAACAATTGAGACACATCGTGAAATCGCAGATGCCATTGCAGAGCATGATGCTTTGCGTGCCCAGGATGCCATGTATCTTCACCTGGTTTATAACCGCAAAAGAATCCTGATTACAGAAAAAAATTCCTGATCTGTCGGACAGCATTCATTACGGATGCTGTCCGATCTTCCAGAAATCTTTCTTCAAATACATTTTTAATTATCTTCACTGTCTTCAGCTAGTAAAATAAGCCCTGGAAATTTATCTTTCCAGGGCTTTCTAAGAGGTGCCACCCGGATTTGAACCGGGGATAGAGGTGTTGCAGACCTTTGCCTTA
>OLNJ01000344.1_pt1 | contig 42374 bp, 40 predicted proteins | sample 1672191 | NCBI WGS metagenome assembly OLNJ01 (sample SAMEA3136657, study PRJEB25190) | human gut metagenome | biome: human gut; feature: human-associated habitat; material: faeces | place: Austria | collected 2013
TAAAAAGACCGTCTACTGAAATGATTTTAAAAATCATTTCAGAGACAGCCCCTTTCCTTATATTATTAACTATTCTTTTCCTAAGTTAATTCCAAGCATTCCTGATAAAGTCCCAACAAGAACACTTAAACCAAATTTAATAAAATCATATACTCCTAGTGTTGGTTCGGCGCCAAATAAAACTCCTGTTGCGTATAAAGCTATGTAAAATAATACCCCTACCGCTAATCCAACTAGCCAACCTTTCTCTCCTTGCAACTTAGCTGCAACTATTGTTCCAAATATTAATCCTAATGAAGTAATAACTACAAATACTCCACTAAAAACAGCTGGACTAAATTCTACAAAAGATATAAGCAAAGAAAAAATAGCTGTAAGTAATACAGTTACTGCAAAAGCACCAACTACACCTTTTAGTACATTGTTAAAATAACTTTTTATTTCCATAAAAAACACCTCCTTAGTATCATTTTTATGATACATAAGGAGGTATTATTCTACTATTCTTCGCTCTTATTTATTTTTTGAGAAACTGAAGTTTTAAGCATTTTAAATCTAGTTCTATCTGGACCTGATTGTATTACCATATACTCATCTTCAAGAGTTATAATCTTTCCAACAAGTCCACCTCTAGTTATTATTTCATCATTAACTTTTAATTCTGATAACATAGCATTATATTTTTTAGTTCTTTTCTTCTCTGGTAATATTAGTAATAAGTACATAAGACCGAACATTATTACTAATGGTAAGAAAGTAGCTAACATTCCACCTACATTGCCCATTATATTCATTCCCTTCTCTATATTAATTTTAAAGATAGTCTCAATGAAAACTATACTATTTACATAATAATCTGTCAATTATTAAAGAAATATTAGGTAAAGTTAATACTTTATTTACATTTTATTTCTTTATGTTCCACTCTCTAAGTTTTTGTTCTTTAAACTCTTTATAATTTCCTGCATCAATAGCCGCTCTTATATCTTCCATTAATTTATTGTAGAAATAAAGATTATGAAGTACACAAAGTCTCATAGCTAACATTTCTTTAGCTTTAAATAAATGTCTTATATAAGCTCTTGTATAGTGCTTACAAGCTGGACATTGACATCCTTCATCAATTGGTCTATTATCAAGCTCAAACTTAGCATTAAATAGATTTATCTTTCCCTCTCCAGTAAATACATGCCCATGTCTACCATTTCTAGCTGGTAATACACAGTCAAAGAAATCAACACCTCTATCTACAGCTTCAATTATATTTTCAGGTGTACCAACTCCCATTAAATATATTGGCTTATCTTCTGGTAAGTGAGGTACAACAGCTTCAATTACTCTATACATCTCTTCATGAGTTTCTCCAACTGCTAAACCACCAATAGCATAACCATCCATATCTAGAGATGCAAGATGTTTCGCATGTTCGATTCTAATATCCTCATAGCATCCACCTTGGTTTATTCCAAATAACATCTGTTCTTTATTTATTGTTTCTGGAAGAGAATTTAGTCTATTCATCTCTGCTATACATCTATCAAGCCATCTGTTAGTTCTAGCTACTGATTTTTCAACATATTCTCTTGTTGATGGATTTGGTATACATTCATCAAAAGCCATTGCTATAGTTGATGCAAGGTTACTTTGAATCTGCATTGATTCTTCTGGTCCCATAAATATTTTCTTACCATCTATATGAGAATTAAAGTAAACTCCTTCTTCTTTAATTTTTCTCATTCCAGCAAGTGAGAATACTTGGAATCCACCTGAATCTGTAAGTATTGGTCTGTCCCAATTCATAAATTCATGTAGTCCCCCCATTTTAGCAACAACCTTATCTGTTGGTCTTAAATGAAGATGATATGTATTAGAAAGTTCAACTTGGCATCCTATTTCTTTTAAGTCCATAGATGATACTGCACCTTTTATTGCAGCTAAAGTTCCAACATTCATAAATACTGGTGTCTCAATTGTTCCATGAGGAGTTTCAAATCTTCCTCTTCTAGCATTTCCGTCTTTTTTTAGTAACGTATATCTTTTTTTACTCAAAATTTCACTTCCTTAGTTTTTGTATTACTTTATAAACATTGAATCTCCAAATGAGAAGAATCTATATTTTTCTTTAACAGCTTCATTATAAGCATTCATAACATGTTCCTTACCTGCAAGAGCTGAAACTAACATTATTAGCGTTGACTCTGGAAGGTGGAAATTTGTTATTAAGTTATCTACAACTTTAAACTTATATCCTGGATATATAAATATATTAGTCCATCCACTTTTTGCAGACACATATCCATTTTCATCTCCAATAGTTTCAAGAGTTCTTGTTGATGTAGTACCAACAGATATTACTCTCCCACCATTTTTCTTAGTATTATTTATGATATCAGCATCTTCTTCTGAAAGACAATAGTACTCTGAATGCATTACATGCTCATTTACATCATCAACTTTAACTGGTCTAAAAGTTCCAAGTCCAACGTGTAAAGTTAAATATGCTATGTTAACTCCTTTTTCACGAACTTTTTCTAATAACTCTTCAGTAAAGTGTAATCCAGCAGTAGGAGCTGCTGCAGATCCTTTCTCCTTAGAGTATACTGTTTGATATCTCTCTCTGTCATCTAACCTTTCAGTTATATATGGTGGAAGTGGCATTTCTCCTAGTTCATCTAAAACTTGTTCAAAAATACCATCGTAAGAAAACTCAATAATTCTATTTCCTTCTTCTACTATATCTACTACTTTACATTTTAACTTACCTTCACCAAAAGTAAAAGTAGCTCCAATCTTAGCTTTTTTTCCAGGCTTAGCTAAACATTCCCACTTATCTCCTTCAATTCTCTTAAGTAATAAGAATTCAATTTTAGCTCCTGTTTCTTCTTTTTGACCAAAAAGTCTTGCTGGCATAACTCTAGTATTATTTAAAACTAAAGTATCTCCTTCTTTTAGATATTCTAATATATCATAAAAATGTCTATGCTCTATCTCTCCAGTTTTTTTATCTAGCACCATTAATCTTGAATAATCTCTCTTCTCTAATGGATGCTGAGCAATAAGTTCCTCTGGTAAATCAAAATTAAAATCACTTGTTTTCATTTTTTACTCCTCACTATCAAAAAAGCTCTTTTGATTTGTGTGCTTTTTCTTCTTTTTTGTCCTTGCTAAATGAGCATAAGCTGCATCTGTTGCAACTCTACCTCTAGCTGTTCTTACTATAAAACCTTTTTGAAGAAGATATGGCTCATAAACATCTTCAACGGTTCCAAGTTCTTCTCCTATAAAGTAAGATAATGTCTCTATTCCTACAGGTCCACCATTAAAATTATCAATGATAGCTTCCAATATTTTATTATCTACCCTATCAAACCCTTTAGAGTCTACTTCTAAAAGTTCTAATGCTTCTTTTGCTTCTTTATAACTAATTAAAGAATCCGAATATACCTGAGCATAATCCCTTACTCTTTTTAATAATCTATTTGCTATTCTAGGTGTTCCTCTAGACCTTCTGGCAATCTCAAATGCCCCTTCTTCTGTAATATCACAGCCCAATACAAAAGCAGATCTAACTATTATCTCTTTTAATTGCTCATCAGTATAATACTGCATATCACATAACACACCAAATCTGTCTCTCAATGGTGAACTAAGCATTCCTATTCTTGTAGTTGCTCCTATTAATGTAAACTGTGGCAAGTCTAATCTTATCGACTTAGCTGCAGCACCTTTTCCTATAACAATATCTAGAGCGTAATCCTCCATTGCAGGATAAAGAATTTCTTCTACATTTCTATTTAATCTATGTATCTCATCTATAAATAAAACATCATTGTCTTTTAATGTTGTTAAAATAGCCGCCAAATCTCCAGCTCTCTCTATAGCAGGTCCTGAAGTTATCTTTAAATCTCCACCCATCTCTTTAGCTATAATATTTGCTAAGGTTGTTTTACCTAGTCCTGGAGGTCCATATAAAAGAACATGATCTAAAGCTTCTCCTCTAGTTTTAGCTGCTTTTACAAATATATTTAATCTTTCCTTAACTTTATCTTGACCAATATACTCATTTATCTTTTGAGGTCTTAAACTTAACTCTCCATTTCCGTCCTCTAGCATTTCTGCTGGTGTAATAATTCTCTCCATTATTTCACCTCTATCCCATTAATACTCTTAATGATTCCTTGATTATATTTTCAACAGACTGTGTTTTATCAACTTTCTTAAGAGCTGTCTCAGCTTCTTTTTCTGAATATCCTAAAGCTAATAATGCCCCTAAAGCTTCACCTACAACATTTGCATTACTTGGAGCAATATCTTTAAATCCTTCTTGAATATCAACACCTTCAACCACATCATCAGTTTTGATTTTATCTTTAAGTTCTAAAATTATTCTTCCTGCTGTCTTTTTGCCAATTCCTGGTGCCCTACATAAATGTTTTTCATCACCCATTAATATAGCATATCTTAAATTATTTATTCTACTTATTGATAATAAAGATAAAGCCGCTTTTGCTCCAACACCATTTATTGATAGTAATAACTTAAACATCTCTAATTCTTCTCTTGTGGAGAATCCATATATACCAATAAAATCTTCCCTTACTATCTGCTCTAAGTATAACATAACTTCTTCCGATACTTTTGGCAATTCAGCCATAGTAGCTCCAGAAGTAAATATTTTATATCCAATACCATTATTTTCAACAATTACATAATCTTTATTTATACCAATATACTTCCCTTTAATATATTCATACATACAATTCCCCCCTTATCTTCATCTTGAAGTAATAAACATAACATTTCTACTTTAACATTTTACAATGTTTTTTTCAATAATAAAGTAAGGCTATCACATTTGTGATAGCCTTTTAAAAATTATTTTACTTTAACTCCAAAACTCACCATAAGGTTCCATTATATCAATAGCTTCAACATCATTGAATATATTATCGATTGCAAAATCATAAATGTTTAAATTAATATCTTTACTTAATAATTTAGATATTACTTCTTCCTTTTCTTCATCAAATACTATATCTTCTTGAAGCTTTTCTATAATATCATTTGTATTATATACTCTACATTCTCCTTCTATAACGCCTAAATTCTGACATACGGTGTTAATAAACTGCTCACTACTATCTGTTAAGTCATTTACTTCAGTTATTATAGTTGAATTTCTAACTTTCTGCATATAATACATATTTATATATGCTTTAGTAGTATCTAAATCATTAAATCCCTTTACATGACCATCAGGCATAACCAATAAATATTGAAATTCTGGAATGATGCTCATATTGTGACCTCCTCTCCATCGTTTCTAATACTATTGTCCCCTTTTTTAATTTTTCTTATTCTACCTATGTTTATGGCTATTTTCCCACTAATTTTATATACTTTACAAATTTAATTCAAATATATAAATTCTAATTCATATAACCAGCTAATCTTTCTAATGCTTCTTCCTTTGAATCATAATAGTGCTTAAATGACTTTATTTCTTCTTCCGCAGCTATTGGTATAGTATTTACCTTTTTATAATCTCTAAAAACATCACTTTCTGATTCTATAAAAGCTTTTCCATTCTCATCTGTTTTATAAATAGCAAAATATCCATCTTTTTCACCTAAGTAATATTTACCGCCTATAAGAGTATTATCACTATTTTCTTTACTAAATACAATTCTATCATCACTTAATGCTTCAAGCTTATATCCTGAATCATCAAGAAAATCTATTAAGAATTGTTGATTTACATCAACCTGAATATTATTTTCTTCTTTAAAATCTTTTAAACTTTGCTCTTTATCAATACTATCTCCAATCATTAAAGCTATAGTTGTATTATCTTCTAATACCTCTGTAGAATTATAAACTGTCTTTTCTTCAAGAGCATTCTCATATTTAGGTTTTGTTATCCAATCTGTAATTAAATAGCTTAAGCTGAAGCACATTCCTAATAAAACTATTACTCCAACTCCAAAATATATTTTTTTCAACTTATCTTTTTTAAATTTATCATTTTGAAAATTATTATTCATATTTCCATCACTCCTTATGAATAATAATTTCCACTTTTTACAAAAATTATTCAGTATAAAATTAATTTTCTCTTACCATTCTATTGATAAAATATTATATTCTTCTCTTCTTAGTGAAACTTTATATCCTTCAATAATTAACCAGTTTATTAGCTTTCTTTGTACTTCTTCACTATCATCATCAATAACAAGAATTGCTGTTATCTTATTTAGTTCCATATCTTTTGCCGCATCAATATTTTCTATTATCTTCTTTTTATGACATTCAAATTTTTCTAACAAATTAAACTCTTCCATATACTTATCCTCCAAAATATATTTCTCTACGTAATATCTATAGTATTGTAAATACTAAAATATTATAATAATTTGAAGTTTAATTACTATTTTATTTATTAAATCTAAAGAATGGTAAATATACTTTATTCACCATTCCCATTCTATTTTTTTATTAAATTTAATTTTATCTAAATTAAGTTTATTAATTTATTATCTGTCATAATAAAATCTAAACTTTTAATGTTTCTCCCGGATAAATTAAATTTGAATTTTGTAAATCATTTAAATTCACTATATTATCTACAGTAGTATTATATCTAGCTGCTATTCCACTTATTGTATCTCCTGTTTTTACAACTACTAATCCTGTGAAATTTTTAGATTTATCTTTACTTATTATTAACTTTTCTCCTACATAAATCATATTTGGATTACTTATATTATTTAAACTAACCAAATTACTAACTGTTGTTCCATACTTTTTCGCAATCCCACTTAGTGTATCTCCAGCTTTAACTGTATATATTAAACTTTCACTTTGTTCCTGCTTAGATACACCTGAAGATTCTATCTTTAAAACTTCTCCTGGGTAAATTAGATTTGGATTACTTATACCATTTATTCTTGCTAAATACTGAACAGTTATTCCGAATTTACTCGCTATTCCACTTAAAGTATCTCCTGATTGTACAACATAAGTTGATGAATGTTGGTTGGATGTTGCTCCACTTTTAACAGAAACATTTGTTGGTATTTTTAATACTTCTCCTGGATAAATTAAATTTGGATTTGTAATATTATTTAGCTGAACTAATTCATTTACTGTTGTTCCAAATCTTAATGCAATTGAACTTAAAGTATCACCTGAAACTACTATATAAGTCTTACTAAATGAATTAGTTCTAGTTGATACCGTTTTATCTGTATATATTTTTAATGTTTCTCCTACATAAATCAAATTAGGATTAGCTATACTATTTATTGAAACTAAACTAGCTACTGTTGTACCAAATCTAGCTGCAATACTGCTTAAGGTATCTCCAGCTTGAACTACATAATACTTAACTCCACTTTGAGTAGATTCTTGTTTTTTATTTCCAGGAACTGTTGTATCATCACTTAATAAAATTCCTTCCTTAAATATATCTAAATCAACATTAGTATTTATTCCAGATATATTTCCTGTATCAGAATATTGCCATCCTACATATGCATTACCCCATATAGAATTTTCTTCTGGCTCACTACTACCATATTCAGCTATCCATAACGGATAATTCTCTAATCCAAATCCTGTAGTAATATTGTTGTTTGCAAAGCTTGCATAGGTATATATAGCCACATCTAAGCCAGTAATCTTTTTAACTTCCTCTAAAAATTCTACTGCTATACTAGATAACGTTCCTACTTCATAACCACCAGCTTCTTCTAAATCTAAAACTAATCTACACTCAGAAGTTAAACCACTTATTGCATCAGCAAAATACCGTGCTTGTACTATTGCTGATATTGATGGACTGAAAAAATGATAAAATCCTACTAATAACCCATTATCTTTAGCTCCATCATAAAATTCTTGAAGATAAGGATCTGTATAATAATTTCCTTCAGTTGCTTGTATATATACTATTTCTATTCCGCTATTTTTCACTTCTGAAAATGTTATACTTCCTTGCCAATTGCTTATATCTATCCCTCTATAATTTGTCACTTTTCAAAATTCCTCCTTTGTATCTTTTAATGATATTTAGACATCTACTTCATATTATTCATATTTCCTATAAATAGTGACTATTCATAAATTAATTTATTTAAAAGATATTATTTACATATACCCTCATAAATAAATTTAAATTCTACAACTAAAATTGTTATATTTTATGAATTATTTAAAATTATATAAAAAATGAACCTATTGAAGTTTATATTTAAAATTCAATAGGTTCATTTTGTCTTTATTTCACTTTTATATACTTATTTATAACACTATCTAATTCTTAATGATAAAGTATTATATTTATTAAAATTTACTTTTTCATCAACATGCACCATTTATCTATATTTTCAAACCCTAATCTATGATATATTCTTCCTGCTTCTTCATTATCGAAGAATAAACACGCAGACTTATCTTCATTTATTAGTCTCTTTGCTAAATATGATACTATTTTACTTGCTAATCCTTTATTTCTATGATTTTGAACTGTAAAAACTCCTCCTATCATTGCATTAACACTTGTAGTAGCAGTCGTATTTCCATGAGCAATAATTTCGTTATCCTCTTTAATAAATATATGTATACCTTCTTTACTTAATATTCTATTGTTAATTTGATTATAACGTTCATTTAAATCATCAGAGTACATACCTTTAAATTCTTCTATTTTTTCATATGCTTTTGCAATTTCCATAGAGTCACTTGAAGTAGCTATTACTATATTTTCTTCTTTCACTTCTTCTAACTTACTTTCATCTCTAAGTTCGCAAAAAAACATTTCTCGTTTGTTATAACTATTTTCAATTAATTCATATATTTTATTTATAACTGATAATTTTCCACTAACCACTTTTGCATCTTTTTCTACAAGCAATTCTGCAATTTCTTTAAAATTCATATCTAAATTTCTGCTATAAACAATAAAATTAGTATGATATCTTAATACAATTCCTCTTATAATTTCTTCATCGTATTGAATCCAAACATTTTGAAACTCCTTATCAAATCCAAAATTCTCAATATCACCTATAATAAATAAATTTATATTTGGTTCTCCTAAACAGTAATCTAGTACTTCTTTTCTATCTTTTTCACTAGCTAATCTTAACATTTTCTCTTCTCTCCAACTTATTAAATCTATTAAATATAATAAAAACCTCATTATACTTAATATTACTTAAGACAATGAGGTTAAAACTATCTTTTATTAATTATATAAATTTTTACTCATCCCATCCTTCAGGGAATTCAGCATTATGATATACCTCTTGAACATCATCACTATCTTCAAGCATGTTTAATATCTTTTGCATCTTCTTAGCTGCTTCTTCATCAATTTCAGTATAAGTATCTGGAATCATTTTTACTGCTGCTTCTAAGAACTCTAATCCTTCTGCTTCTAAAGCTTCTCTTACTGTTCCAAAATCATCTGGTGATGTTGTTACTACAAATACTTCATCTTCAGCTTCAAAATCTTCTGCCCCAGCATCAAGAGCCATCATCATTACCTCTTCTTCATCTAAGTCAGCTCTTTCTATTACTATTTCACCCTTTTCTTGGAACATAAAATTTACACACCCAGTTGTTCCTAAAGTTCCGCCACCTTTTGAGAATGCAGCTCTAACATCCCCAGCTGATCTATTTCTATTGTCTGTTAATGTTTCAACTATAACAGCAACTCCTGATGGTCCGTATCCTTCATATACTATTCTTTCATAATCAACTGAAGCTAACTCTCCTGAAGCTTTCTTTATTGATCTATTTATTGTATCATTAGGCATATTTGCAGCCTTTGCTTTTGCTATTGCATCTCTTAATTTAGGGTTGTTCTCAGGAACTGGACCTCCATTTTTTACTGCAAGCACTAATTCTTTACCTAGCTTAGTAAATATTTTTCCTCTTTGCGCATCAGCTTTACCTTTTTTGTTTTGTATATTATGCCATTTTGAATGTCCTGACATCTTTCTTCCTCCTAAATTAATATAATTTGTTCTTTACTTAAATATCCATAAACAGTATATCATAGCGAAATTTATTTTTCAATTTACTTAAGTGAGAATCTAAATCTAAGATTTAGTTATTCGAACTTACTCCTATGAACATATGTAAATAGGAGTTTCACTTGACAATCTAACTCTTAGATTTAGTTATTCAATATTAATATTCTCCATAATATTCTTCTAAAGTTAGTCCACTATTATATAATTCTGTAGCTAAATCCACTCCTACATATCTTATATGCCATGGTTCATAGTAATATCCTGTGACATCTTCCTTTCCTGGTAAATATCTCACTATAAATCCGTATTTATGAGCATTTTCTCTAACCCATTGTCCTTCTACACTATATCCAAACTCAGTAGTTAATGACGATCCATAATAAGATGAATTAACATCCATAGCTAATCCTAATTGATGCTCACTTGCTCCTGGTGGTGCAGAATATCCTGAGTATGGATTATAGATACTTGCCTGATAATCATAAGATCTATATCCAGATACAGCATAAAGATACACCCTATCAGCATCCGCTCCTTTGAAAAGATTTTCTAGCGCTGCTGCAGCCTCTGATTTCATCATTATTCTGCTTGTACTAACCAATGATCTTACATTAGGAACTACTAAGTCTTGCGGTTCATAATCGCTATCCAGTGTCCTTGTTTTATTTACACAAACAGTCATGCTTGTAGGATCAAATATTCCCTTTGCTATAATCCTATCTGAAGCATCACTTATTATTTCTTCATTAATTAATTCTCTTTTTACTTCAACTCCATTTTCATAAGTAATTTTGTATACTAAAGTTTTCTTCCCTACTTGACCTTCATCTATTACTCTACTTTCTCCTAAAGGCATTTTATAATCTTTTACTTCTTTTTCTTCAAAAGTAATATCTTCTTCCACTGTCTCTTCTTTAAAACTTACTCTTGTAATTACTATGTTGTCATTATTACTTATACTTTCTGATATACCTTTTGATAGTTTATCATTTTCACTATAAGTTATACCTAATTCATCTATTACGTCACCTACAGTTTCTTTATTAGTTTTATGCACTATCTCTTTTCCATCTACTAAAACTGTTACTTTTTTTATTGATAAATTCCAAAATACTAATGTCATAATTAAAAATAGTAAACTTACAGCAATTATATATTTTTTTCTCTTTTTAACTTTCTTTCTATCTTTACTTCTACTATTCATACTTTCTTATTTTCTCTCCCTTAGTACGTTATTACAAAATAAAATTGTCTTCAATATTTAGTATCTACTTGTCCATTAATATTTATTACTACTAATAAATCATAAATTATTATTATATAGCTATTACAAACACACTGTATAATCATCAAGCGCTAACCTAAAGGCTAACGCTATATACTTAAATCATTTTATAAAGTCTATTATCTTCTTTAAAATATATCTCTGCATCACTTTTACTAATTAATATTTTACCATTGCTAGCTTCAATTGCTGCCTTCTCTATTTCATCAGCTACAGATATTTCTGCCAATATATGAACAATAACTTTATCTGTATATTCTGTATCTTCAATATGCCAATTATTTTGTCCACACATATATTGAACTTTCCCAATCATATCATAATCCATCTCTAATGATACATTAACACCTTCAACCTTTTCAACCACTCCGCCAGCTTTTAGTGCAATTGATGCTCCTTTTGTATACGCTCTTGTTAAACCGCCAGCTCCAAGCATTATTCCACCAAAGTACCTAGTTACAACAATAGCACAATCAGTAACATTGCTTTTTTTCATAACTTCTAATATAGGTATTCCTGCTGTTCCTTGTGGCTCACCATCATCACTGTATCTCTGAATCCCCATATTTTTTCCTACAACATATGCCCAGCAATTATGAGTAGCCTGTTTGTGCATACTTTTTATTTCAGCAACAAATGCTTTAGCTTCTTCTTCACTTTCACATCTTTTAGCATATCCTATAAATTGAGATTTTTTTTCTATAAATTCATCTTCACCATATTGTCTTATCGTTATATATGCCATTTATCAATTACCTCCTTAATAGTATAGATTCCTTCTCTTATTTTTTCTTCATTTGTTTGAGAAAAACATAATCTAAAAGAATCTATCCCTCCATCTATCTCTTTATAAAAAATCACCCCTGGGGTAATAAAAATTTTCTTATCCTTTAATATATAAAACAATTCTTTTGAACTTATATTTTTATCCTTCAATTTAAGATAAAAATATAAACCACCTCTAGGTTCCTTCATTTCAACGTAATTTGAAAGTTCATCTTTAATTAGTTTTTTCATTATATTATATCTTTTTTTATATTCTTTTTTCAATGACTCAATATGCCCAGTAAAATATCCTTCTTTTATGTATAACTCTAAAGCTCTCTGCATAAGAGTTGACGTAGCTGTATCTGTATTTACTTTAGAACTCTGCATAACTTCTTTAAACCCATTTGGATAAATCATATATCCTAATCTAATTCCCGGCAAAAATATCTTTGAAAAACTTTTAATATAAAAGACTCTATTACCTCTATCTAGAATTTTAAAAGGCTCATGAGTTAACTCTTCATCATATATCAATTCTGAAAGATAATCATCTTCAATTATATAAAAATCATATTTTTCTGCAAGTTCTAAAATTTTCAGTTTACATTCCTTGCTATAACTTATTCCTGTAGGATTGTGAAGGTAACTCATGGCATAGAAACATTTTATTTTGTTTTTCTTCAAGATTTCTTCGAATAACTTTATATCAATTCCATCATCATTAATTGGTACTTCAAATATATTCGCCCTTCGCCACTTAAATACTGATAACGCTCCCCCATAAGTAGGCTTTTCAACCATCACATTATCATTAATATTAACTATAGCTTTAGCTGCTATATCTATCCCCTGTTGTGCTCCAGATAAAATTAAAATTTCTTCTTCATCAAATTCTTTATTCCAAAATACTTTATTTATTGTCTCTCTTAACTCACTATATCCTAGTGTTTCTTGTATTAATAGTGCTTCAGCTCCATCTCTATCAAGAACTTTATTTAGTACATCTTTAAATTCATTTATAGGAAAATATACATCTATTAAACTTTCTCCTGTAAAATCAATTATATCTTCGTAATTTTTATTTATTATATTCTTAATCTCTTTACTGTACTCATTTTTAAAGCTTTGCACTAACTCTCTTCTTTTTGCAAATGTTCCTGATCCCATCTTTTGATATGCATAACCTTCACTTTGAAGCTTTTTATAACAGTTAATAATAGTAACATTATTGACTTTTAAAAACTCTGCTAACTTTCTAATAGGAGGTAGTTTTTCTCCGTCATTTATTATCTTAGAGTTTATTAATTTTTTTATATGATTTGCTATTTGAATGTATTTAGGCTCTTCTTCATTTAATTCCAAAATATATTCTTCCATATATACTCCCTTTTCTTAAAGAACATAATTGTATCAATACAATTTAATATAAATTATACACTATACTTAATAACTATTTAAAGAATATATTTTACTTATTAAAAAATATAGCTTTTAGATTTTTAACAATCTAAAAGCTATAACTACAAATATTAAATTTCTTTTATAATAAATTCATTAGTTTTATTGTACGTTTCATCATCAACTTCAGCTAATATGAAAGTACCATCTTCTCTATAATCTTCCTCTAAAACTCTACCGTTTCTATGTAAAAATGAATTTATATCACTTCTATCATAAGGAATAATATATTCACATTTTTTCATAGTGTAAGGTAAGTTCTCTTCTATTAAACTTAATAATTCCTCTAAATTCTCTCCAGTCCTTGCAGAAATTTTTATTTTTTCATATTTTGATGTTGCTTCCTCTACAGCTATAATTTGTTCTTCTGTAGCTTTATCAATCTTATTTAATACTAATAATGTTTTTTTATCTAAAGCACCTAACTCAGCTAATACTTCTTCAACAGCTTCAATTTGCTCTAAAGCATAATCAGATGATACATCTACTACATGACATAAAAGATCAGAATATATAACCTCTTCTAAAGTCGATTTAAAGGCTTCAACTAAATCATGAGGTAATTTCCTTACAAAACCTACAGTATCAGTTAAAGTAATAACTCCCTTATTTTTCAATACTATAGCTCTTGTAGTTATATCTAAAGTTGCAAACAGCATATCTGCTTCAAAAACTTTTTCTTTACCTTGAACATTTTTTTGAGCTGCTACATCACAAAGATGATTTCTAAGAGTAGATTTACCAGCATTTGTGTAACCAACTAATGATACCTTAGGTATACTTTCTTTATTTCTCTTTTCTCTTTGAGTCTCTCTTATCTTCTTAATTTTCTTAAGTTCATTATTTAAATCATATATTTCTTCTTTTATATGTCTTCTATCTGTTTCAAGCTTTTTCTCCCCTGGACCTCTAGTTCCTATTCCTCCACCTGTTCTTGACATTATAGTCCCAAGTCCTTGAAGTCTACTCATTCTATATTTAAGCTGTGCTAACTCTACTTGAATCTTAGCTTCTCTACTCTTAGCTCTTCTTGCAAAGATTTCAAGAATCAAAGTAGTTCTGTCAATAACCTTAGCTCCAATAGCTGCCTCTAAATTTCTTACCTGTGACCCTGATAACTCGTCATCAAAAATAACTACATTAGCTCTTAATTTTTGTCTAAGTTGAGCTATTTCTAAAACTTTACCTCTTCCTATATAAAATGCTGCATCTATTTTACTTCTACTTTGATATACGCTTTCTAATACCGGTATATCACAAGCCTTTGTTAACTCTCTTAACTCTTCTAGACTTTCCCTTGTATCAGATCCAACTAAAATAGCTTTTTCGCCTTCATCTTCAACAACATCCTTTTCTTTTATAAGAGAGTCTATATAAGATATTTTATTTAATATATGTATCTTAGATAAATCTTCTAAAGATATATGCTGTATCTCTTCATAATCAAGTTTATCATCAAAAACTGTCAATAATCCTAAAGAACAATCTAAAATTTTATCTTCATAAATTCCCACTGCTACTATAGCATCTAGTTTTAATTTTAGTAATGCACTAATGTCAAGCGCTGACAAATTACTCATGCCATTTGGATGTGTATGAATTATTCTTACCCCTGCCAGTCTTTTTTCTCTTATATCTAAAGTTTCTATTTCAACAGAAGTTGAATCACCTACTGCTATAGATCTAATGTTTCCTCTTCTATCTATGGCTACGCTTACTTCTCTTTCAATAAATGACGAAACCTTTGAAATAGTTTGTATAATTTCTAATGAACAAACTTCATCTTTAGGACATTTTGATTTATAAAGTCTCTCTAACTCTTCTATAGCCGACTTCTTAATTCCATCTATATTTCCATATATCATATACTCACCTCATAACTAATATTTAGGTTTTTAAAATTAATATACTCACTTTATTATATTTATATTAATTAACTAATTTGAGATTCATTTATTATTACATTGCTGATATTAACTTCCCCAAATCTTTCATTAATTGTATACTATTCCTGTTAAAAAGTAAATAAATCCAGTAATACCTTCTAAAAATATTAATTCACTCATAAACTAATCATTAGTATTTTATGAGTGGATTATACTTTATTCAAAATATTTTGTTTTTTAACATATAGTCTTTATTTAATTCTTAGTACTTGACCAACATATATTAAATTTACATTTGATATTTTATTTAGACTGGCTATAGCTGCAACAGTTGTTCCAAATTTCGCTGCGATACCACTTAATGTATCTCCACTTACTACTGTATAATATATTTTTTGTGATGTCTTAACTCTATCACTTGAAGACGTTGGTATTCTTAAGATTTGTCCTACATATATCAAATTCTGATCTACTATTTTATTTAAACTTACTAATTCTGATACAGATACAGCATATTTTTTAGCTATTTCACTTAAAGTATCACCATAAACTACAGTATAAGTCGTATTTGTACTTGTTCCTCCACTACTACTTGAACTACCTGTTGATGCGGTAACATTAACCTTTCCTTTAATATATACATTTTCATTAAACAAATTAGTATCTGTATTTATTGCTCCAATATAATTGGCACTTGAATATTGCTGTCCTGCAAATTTTGCAAATCCATGATTAGTAGGAGCTTCATAATACTCTCCATTATTTATTCCATAATAAGCTAACCATAAAGTCTTCTTTGCTATTTCATTGTTTAAACTCAATTGCTTTGCATACGAGTAATTACAATATACCATACATTCAATTCCCAAAACGTTTTCTACATAGCTTATAAAATCTAAAACTTGTGAATATGAATAAGTTGTCTCTATATCTATAGCTGGTTTAACTGTCATTTTAGATAAATAAGGCTTAATCTTACTTACAAAGTATTGAGCCTCCGTTATTCCATTATTCCTAAAAAAATGATAAAATCCTATCTTCATATTATTACTTAATGCTGAATTAACCTGACTATCCAATAAAGGATTAGTATAGTTTATAGATTCTGTAGCTTTTATTATGCAAACTTCAAATCCCATATTTTTTGCTGTAGTAAAATTTAAACCAGCTTGGTAATTACATATATCTATACCTTTTATCATTTGTTTTTCCTCCTTTTATAATTATCATAAGCAATTTTCCCTATACATTATTAAAATATATTTTTAATATTCCATATTTCTATAATGTATTATATTAACAATATTACTTTATTGATACTAGTATTTTAGAGTTGCAAAAACTATAATTTCTTGCTAATATTTAAACTATATATACAATACAAAATAAGCAAATCATAACTTAAAACATATTCTAAATATATATTAATGTAATTTTATTACATTATAGTTTGTATATTATTACATAAGTAATTTTAAGGAATTATAGTACTGGAGGGTTTACAATGGAAGATAAGAAGCGTAATATTCTTTTTTCTGAAGAGCAAATTAAAACTAGAGTTAGAGAATTAGGAGAACAAATTTCTAAAGATTACGAAGGTGAAGAACTTTATGTGCTTCCTTTATTAAGAGGAAGTTTTGTATTTGGTGCTGATATCTTTAAATCTCTTGATGTAAAAGCTAAAGTTGGATTTATGACAACTTCTAGTTATGGTAATGATGAAGTTAGTACTGGAAAGGTTAAAGTAGTTAATGATATTCCTGATAATATCGAAGGATTAAATGTTCTTATTGTTGATGATATCGTTGATACAGGTTACACTATGGAATTTGCAATTGATCATGTAAAAAAATTAGGAGCAAAATCTGTTAAAACATGTGTATTACTTGATAAGCCATCTAGAAGAAAAGTTGATCTAAAACCTGACTACTGTTGCTTCGAAATTGAAGATTTATTTGTTGTTGGTTACGGACTAGACTACCATGGATTCTACAGAAACGTTCCTTATGTATTTAATTGGGAATAAAATTTTAATAATAGAAAAATACTATTTGATATACTAATAGCATTTTAAAGTGACAAGTCAAGACGCAAAACTACTTGTAGTTTTACCTTTAACTTGTCACTTTTAATTTCTCACTTTATTATCTACCTATATTCACAGCTGTATCTGGTATTTTACCAACTATTATAGTTTCCGCTACTGGTATTTCACAGGTTAATTCAACATCTTTGCTTGCAAGTGGTACTACTAACCTCATCTTCACATCTACATTTAGATAAATTTTATGTCTAACTTGATTAATTCCTGCACTTTCAAATGTAGAGTCATAACTTGTATTAATATTACCTATCTGTTCCATATTTACAGTTATCTTAGGTCCCATCCTATAAAAAAAAGCATTATTGGTCATATACCCTAGAGGAATTTTTGTTCCAAGTTCTCCTAAATTTTTAAGTTTTTCGTTACATCCTAACACGACTTCAGCGGTTAGCTTATTTTGCTTAATTGTATCTGACCTTATCATAGTTATGTTTCCATCTGAATCCTTTTCAATCTTCATAATATCATCATAATTAAAATTCTCTTCATAAATTCTCATAGTTTCTTCATTTATAACTTTTACAGCTTCAGACCTCATAACTATTTCTGCTATATCTAATACTGTTGGTAAAATCCTTTTTTGGAATAAATATAAAAAAGAATTAAATACTATTACTATGGCTATAATAACAAATAGCATATACGGAACTTTAGTTCTATTTTTACCTCTTCTTGGTCTTTCAGTATAATATCTCATATTTCACCTTAAATTACTTATTATTTTATTATTATAATTAATATGCTATAATAAAAGATAATATTATATTATTTAAATTAGATAAATTAATAAAGGGAGGAACAAATGGCTAATAATGATAAACCTAAAAATAATAAAGCTAATTCAGAAAGTGGTTCCAGTAAAAACAAGAAAAAAAAGATGCCACCTTCTAAGACAAAGAGATTTTTTAAATATTTCTTTCTTACTATTTTAATAGCTGGTTTACTATTATCAGTTGTAGGGGTAGGTTATGTTGTTGCTGTTATTAAAACTGCACCTGCGTTAGATATTGAATCTATACACGATTTAAATCAAACATCTATGTACTACGACAATAAAGGTGAAGTAATTGATAATATACCAACTGAAGAAGAAAGATATATGATAACTTATGACCAAATACCTCAAAATTTAATAAATGCATATATAGCGATAGAAGACGAGCGTTTCTTAACTCACCCTGGAATTGACGTGAAAAGAATTATAGGTGCCGCTGTTAGAGATGTAAAAGTTATACTAACTGGAGAAGGTGGTGTCCATGGTGCTTCTACTTTAACACAACAATTAATAAAAAATACATTATTATTTGAAGAAGCTTCAAATGAAAATAAAGCAGGAAGTGGTCCTTTAGCTTCAGTTAATAGAAAGATAAAAGAAATATATCTTGCTTTACAACTTGAAAAAACTCTTAGTAAAGAAGAAATTATCACTGCTTATCTAAATACAATTCCACTTGGTGGTTATGTATACGGTGTTGAAGCTGCTTCTAGATATTTCTTTGGTAAAAACGCTATAGATTTAACTTTGCCTGAATGTGCATATATAGCTGGAATAACTCAGGCGCCATCATACTATAGTGCATATAATACAGAAGCTAAAGATTATCCTAATACTTATATAGAAAGAACTGAAACTGTTCTTATGAAAATGTTAGAATTAGGATTTATAACTAAAGAAGAATATGATTCTGCTTATACTTTTACAGCTGAAAACCAATTTACTTTTGAACCTATTTCAACTGATTATAAAGTTAAATATGAATGGTTTATATACCCAGCACTAGAACAAGTAAGAGATGACTTAAAGGAGAAATATAAATATACAGATGAAGAAGTTAACAAATTATTTGTTAACGGTGGCTTAAAAATTTATACAACTTTAGATACTACTATGCAAGATGCAGTTCAAGCAGTATTAGATGATAGAAATAATCTAAATGTTGATTGGGATACTAATCCTGAAGATACTACAACATACGATGATATCAATGGTAATGGAGTTCAAGATGAAGGTGAAATTTCATATCCATTACTTCAAGCCGCTGCAACAGTAATGGATTATAGAACTGGTAAAGTTCTTGCTTTAGTAGGTGGTAGAGGCGAACAACCTCCTCACTCAATAAACAGAGCCTATGACGACTTAAAACCTATTGCATCAACTACTAAACCATTAACTGTTTATGGTCCTGGTATTGATACTAAAATAATAACAGCTGCTACTCCATTAGATGATGCACCTGTATCATCTTCAATTTTAAATAAATATGGCTTTACAGCTGGTCTTAATAACTACAACTTTAAGTTTGATGGATTTATAACTGCTAGAGATGGTATAGCCTTCTCTAAAAACATAACTTCAGTTAAACTTGTAGATAAAATTGGAATAGATACTGCATTAGAATATGGTGAAAAAGCCGGAATAGTATATAACGATGTTTCTAAAACTTCTATGTCTGCTATAGCTTTAGGCCAACATGATAATCGCCCTGAAGATAGAGATGGCGGAAACACTACTATATTAGCTTCTGCTTTTGGAGCATTTGGTAATAATGGTGTTAGAAACGAACCTATACTATATACAAGAGTTGAAGATGCTACTGGTAAAGTACTTCTTGATAAGGAGCCAAAAGCAACTCAATTATTCTCACCACAAACTGCATATATTATGTATGATATATTAAAAGGACCTATCACAAGATTTGATGCTGGTGCTGCTAAGTTTGGTGATATCCCTGTTGCTGGTAAGACAGGTACTACTAACAATGTAGATCACTTTTGGTTCGCTGGTTTAACTCCTTATTACTCTGCTTCTGTTTGGATTGGCTATGATATGCCTCAATCAATGTCAGGATACAGTAGTGCTGCTGCTGAACTTTGGGGAAAAGTAATGGCTCAAGTTCATCAAGGCTTAGAATATAAAGAAATTGAAAAGCCTTCAGGAATCGTTAATGCAACAATTTGTATCGATTCCGGTAAACTTGCTACTGATCTTTGCAATCTAGATCAAAGAGGTAATAGAGTTAGAAATGAAATGTTTATAGAAGGTACTCAACCAAACTCTGTTTGTGATGTTCATGTAAAAGTAAAAGTTAATAAAAATAATAATAAACTTGCTACTGATGATACACCTAAGGATTTAGTTGAAGAAAGGGTATTTATTAAGAAAGAAAATGCAAGTCAAGATGCTGCAGATTACCCTTATGTAGTACCTACAGAAAAAGATGATACTAAACCTGAAGAAAAAATCAAATTATCACAAATCGGTTTAAAAGAAAATATGGATTTATACGATGCTATCGTTATTTTAAATGATAAAGGTATCAAATACACCTTTGTAGGTGGTGAATCTGTTTCAGGCACTTTAAGTCCTAAAACTTACACTTTAACAAAATTCACTTCTGAAATAGTTAAAGATGGTACTGTAGAGTTAACAATAAAGAAAAATGACATTCCATCAGAAGAAAACCCTGGCATAGGAAATGAAAATCCTAGCACAGAAAACCCTGATAATGGAGATAATCAAGATAATAACGGTACAGATACCAATAATATAGACAATAACACTGCAAATAATACTGAAAGTACAACACCATAATATATGAATTAATAAGAGTTGCCTTAAAGGCAACTCTTATTTTATGCATAATTAATTAAACTGTTATTCATATATTTTTAATTTTTCAATATTATTAATGCACGAAATATAAATTTATGAATTTTTAATTTTCTCTTCTTGCATTTTTCTTTTTTTTAAGCTATTATTAAATTAGTAAAAAAATAACTTTAGATAAAATAGGGGGTAAACAATGGATAAAATACATAGTATAATCCTACATATTAATGATTTTTTATGGACTTATGTTCTAATTATTTCACTTATTACTATCGGAATTTATTTTTCCGTAAAGACAAACTTTATACAATTTAGACGATTAAGAGATATGTTTAAACTTCTTGGAGAAGGTTCATCTGAAAAGGGATCAGTTTCATCTTTCCAAGCTTTTTGTATCGGTACAGCTTCAAGAGTAGGTACTGGTAATCTAGCTGGTGTTGCTTCAGCTATAGCAGTTGGAGGTCCTGGTGCTGTCTTTTGGATGTGGCTTATCGCTTTATTAGGTTCTGCATCTGCGTTTATAGAATCTACTTTAGCTCAAATCTATAAAGTTAAAGATGGAGATTCTTATAGAGGTGGGCCAGCCTACTATATGGAAAAAGGATTAAATAAAAAGTGGATGGGAGTATTATTCTCTATCTTAATTATAATTTGTTTTGGTTTTGCATTTAACTCTGTACAATCTAATACAATAGCAGCTGCTTTCCAATCTTCTTTTGGAATTAATAAAACTGTTATTGGTACTATAATTACAATTTTAACTGCTATAATTATTTTTGGTGGTGTTCATAGAGTTGCTAAAATCTCATCAGTAATTGTTCCTATAATGGCATCTGCTTATATCTTAATCGCTATGTTTGTTATAGCTAAAAATATAACTGCTATTCCTTCATTATTTGCACTTATCTTTAAAAATGCTTTTGGAATAGAACAAATAGTTGGTGGTGGAATAGGTGCTGCTTTAATGCAAGGTATTAAAAGAGGTTTATTCTCTAATGAAGCCGGTATGGGTTCTGCACCAAACGCTGCTGCTACAGCTTCAGTTTCTCACCCAGTTAAGCAAGGTTTAATTCAAACATTAGGCGTATTTACTGATACATTAATAATTTGTACTTCTACAGCATTTATAATACTATTATCTGGAAATTACGCTAGCGGAAACCTTACAGGAATTGAATTAACTCAATCTGCTTTAATTTCTCAAGTAGGATCATGGGGTGGTACATTTATAGCAATCTGTATTCTACTTTTTGCATTTAGCTCTATCATTGGTAACTACTATTACGGAGAAACAAATATTCAATTTATTTCAAATAAAAAGATTTATCTATATATTTATAGAATCATAGTTATAGGAATGGTATTCTTTGGTTCAATTGCATCAATGCAATTTGTATGGGATATTGCCGATGTATTCATGGGACTTATGGCTGTAATTAACTTAATTGCTATAGTACTATTAAGTAATATTGCTATTAAAGCATATAAAGATTATGCCACTCAAAAACAAGCTGGTAAAGATCCAGTATTCTATGCTTCTTCAATTCCCGAATTAGGTAACGAAGTTGAAGAATGGACAAATGATATTTCATCAACTAACGAAAATGTTCTATAAGAAAAAAAACGGATGAGCTATTATAATAGCTCGTCCGTTTTTTTACTTATCTATATCTTCGCCATCTATTAATTCTATTATATTAATAATATGCTTAACTATCTCACCAGTTTCAGCATTAATAACTATATCATTAAACTTAACGTTATTATCTTTTTCAATCACCTTATAAATAATTATGTAACATATTTGATTTGCTTCTCCATCAATATTAAAATATCCAATTTTAGGGTTACTAACTATTTCACCTTCTAATCCTAATTCTTTCATATAATTATTGAATATATTTTTACTGTCCTCTTCAGTTATATAAATATTAGATAAAAACTTTTCATCATTTCCAGAATAATTTGAATAACCAACTAAAGTCCCATCATATTTATTTATTTTAATTACTATCTCATTACTATAACAAATATAACCATTATTCATTTTATAATAAACCATTGTGTAGAATGGGTTCTCATCAAGATTTTTATCCTTTACTTCCTTAAAAATTACTTCACCCTTATATATTTTATTTAAATACTTTTTTGCATACTCTTTACAATCTTTTACTGTCAATTTATCAACGTTATATATTTTTCTTACATTTTGTTCAAAAAAACCAATTACTTTATATTCATCATTAAGTTCAATTACATAATTATTATTCACTATAGTATATTTAACATTAGCAAAATCACTAACCTTCTTAATCTCTTGAAATTCATTTATACTCATTCTATCCATTTCACTTATAGCATCAACTTTTTCTAACTCATATAAAAAATCATAACTCTCTTTTATCTGCTTTGATGAATTACCATATATATTTTTTAAAGTTATTATTATAAATATCAATAAAATAAAAATTATTATAACTGATATAGCCATATATAATTTTTTATTTTTTTCATTATTCATATTACATCCTCTTTTCCAATTTTAGGTTATATACATTTTACACCATTTCGTAACATAATTAAAGTTTTTATTCAAAGGATCAATATAATAATAACCTTAATTCAATATATTAAATAACTACTATTATTAAAAATAGCTTCCCAATTAAGGAAAGCTATTTATTTATTTTTTTATTATTACCTCTATAAATGAAAGAATATTAATGCCAATTATTAGCAATTTCATCCCACATCATTTTTCCGCATTTAGCTAAAGTTACAGTACCATAAACACTATTTGGTAATCCACTTGATAAAACTGTAAAAGCAAAATCTCCTTTTGGTAATTGGATAAATTCTGTGTCATTTTCTACACCGTATTTATCACCTGTCTTACTTGAAATTTCATATTTTAAATCATCACATAAATATAATGCCAATTTATTTTTTATTTGCTGTCTTCTTAAAATATCTATTAACATCTGACCATTATCTTTATTTAAAAATGTACCATTATAAAGATGTTTCCATATTAAATTTAAATCATATGCACTAGTTAAATTTTCTATATCTGTATGATTATCTCTTTCATCTGTTGTCTTCCTATTTAATTTTGTATTTTTTAATCCCATCTCTAAAATATCTTGATTAATTTTTTCCATTCCAAGTATATCAATTATTTTATTTGCAGCAGTATTATCACTTTGTATCAGCATAATTACCAATAACTCAAAAACTGTATATTCTCTTTCATTAAACTCATGAATTATTCCAGTACCATATACCTTATCTTCACTTTGAATTTTGATCTTATCTAAAAAATCTACTTTTCCATCTTCTACAGCCTTTATTAAAGAAACAGCTATTGGTAGCTTCATACATCCTGCTGCAGTCATAGAAACGTTTTCATTATATCCATATACATACCCGCTTTTTAAATCTTCAAAGAAAAAACCATATGTCCCAATTCTTGATTCTAAATATCTCTTAATCTCTTTCATAATACCCTCCAGCTTTCTATAATAAAATCTGCTTTATTAAATTATATCATACTGTCAAAAGTTTTTGAAGTATTCTGACAATTTTTCTGATAATAATTTTATAAAAAATAGTACCTACTAAAAAAATAGGTACTATTTCATAAATTATTATTCTGCAAACGTAACGCCTATTTTCTTCGCAACTTGAACTAATTCACCTTCTGGATTTACCAATTTAGTTTGTTTTCCAATAACATTTTCTAATGTATCACTTGATATAGTATCTCCTTTTAAACAAACCATATGTCCAAATTTTCCTTCTCTTATTAACTCTACTGCCGCTACCCCGTATCTTGTAGAAAGTATTCTATCATAAGTAGAAGTATTCCCACCTCTTTGAATATGACCTAATACAGTACATCTAACTTCATGATCTACAATTAATCTTTCTAAATCTTCTGCTAATTTATTTCCTATTCCACCTAATCTAATTGGATCTGGACTATCTTTTACAATTTTAGAAACTACAACTTCTCCATTTTTAGGTTTTGCTCCTTCAGCAACAACTATTATAGTAAAGTTTTTACCTTGAGCTTCTCTTTCTCTTACTTTTTCAGCTATCTTATTTATATCATAAGCTATTTCTGGAATTAATATAACATCCGCTGACCCAGCAATACCCGCTTCTAATGCTATCCATCCAGCATTTCTACCCATAACTTCACATAACATTATTCTATGATGAGATTCAGCTGTTGTATGTAACCTATCTAAAGCCTCAGTTACAACATCTATTGCAGTATTAAATCCAAAAGTTACATCTGTTGATGCTAAATCATTATCAATAGTTTTTGGTACTCCTATAACTTTAACACCTTTTCTTGAAAAATCTCTTGCTGAAGTTAATGTACCATCTCCTCCAATTACAATTAATACATCTACGCCTTCTTTTTTTAAATTTTCAATTGCTACATCAGATACATCTTTTTTTACTTGTACACCATTTTCTTCAACTTGATAATCAAATAGGTTGTCTTTATTTGAACTATACAGTATTGTACCACCTCTATTAAGGATTCCTGATACACTATCTAATGTTAATGGGACAAAATCATTTTTATATAGGCCTCTATACCCGAATTTATAGCCTATTACCTCCATCCCATAGTTTAAAATTGCAGCTTTTGTTACTGCTCTTATTACTGCATTTAATCCTGGACAATCACCGCCGCCTGTTAATAAAGCTATTTTTTTAATTTCTTGTGCCATTTCACAAATCCTCCTCACCCAAATACCTCAAAAACTCTTTCAACTTTTCACTTAATATTACAATATATGCCTTAAACTATCATAATAAACAAAGTTATTTGTAAATATTTCCTTATTTTATGATATCATAAAGATTACTATCTGAAAAGTAAATTTTTTGTTATTTGTGAATTTTTACAATTATCTAACAATTTAGAATAATATTAAATAATTGTTTAAAATAACTTCCTAATATAATTATTCACCTAGATTTATTTTTTAGCTTTTACTAAAGATAAATTATCTTCAATAAATCTTTTACATGCCTCAGTGCTTAAAATACATCTCTCTAAATTCTTACAAAATACATATTCACTATTTTTGATTTCTGAAAAAATACAATTCTTACACATTATTATTTAATCCCCCATTTATTAACTCCAGTATAATTTTACCATTTAAAGTTAAATGTGTAAATGATTGTAAATGTATACATAAATATTTTATTTAATAATTTTTTATTGTTTTTATAGATAAAATAAAAGAGCTGCATATGCAACTCTTTATTCTTAATAAAACAATTCAAAAATAGGCATATTTATATCCATATCTTCGTCCTCTATATATTTATCGAATATAGTTTTTGCTTTATTATAATTATCAATTATTTTCTTCTTAATATTTTCATCTATACTTTCAGGCATTTCTTCGTATGCTGCTTCAATATTTGAAAAACCTCTCCATACATCTTTTTCTACCATCATATAATAACAACCAGCATTATTAAGAGCTAACACATCATTCTCATCTAATGAGTATGCTTCCCTTATATTATTTAACGCCTCTTCATAATCACCTAAATTATAATACGCAGTTCCTAATGCTCTGAAATATTTGCCATTTTCACTCTCTAAAGATATAGCTTTTTCAAAATATTCAATAGCAACTTCATATTTCTCTTTATTCACTTCTACATTTCCTAATAAATAATATATATTACTATCATTAGGTTTAAGCTTTGATGCCAATTCATAATATTGTGATGCTTTATCATACTGCTTTAAGTTGTTATAATAATAATTACCTATATTAATAATCATACTTATATTGAAAGGTTCCTTTAGTATTGCTTTCCTAAAATAGCTTTCTATACTGTCTATATCATTTTTAGCTATTAATATTTCTGGTAATAATATACCATAATTATCAGCATAATCATTATTTTCCAAAATACTTTTCTTACAAGATTCGATAGCCTTATCATATTCACCTTGCTTTAGGTATTCCATAGCTTCAATATAATATTTAGCATATCCATTCTCTTTATTATTAATTATACTGTTTATAATGTCAGTAGCTTCTTTCTCATTACCTTTATTAGATAATAACTGAGCCTTTAAAACTGCATAAACTAAATTGTCTTTTAATGATTCGTCTAAAGAATCTAATATATCTATAGCTTTATCATATTCCGTTTCATCCATTGAATATATTTTAGCTAAAAATAGATTATATACTTCATCATTATCTACAAGCTCATTTATAGAATTTAGAACCTCATCCCTATCATAGTTTGCAAGTTGGTTAAGTACATCAAGAATATTAATCTCATCATTATCCACTTCAAATGCATCTTTTAAAGTTTTAATTGCTCCTTTAATATCTCCTGTCATCATTTGCATATTGGCATAAACAGACATATCATAAGCTGAGTCCTTATCCATGTTATATTCCTTAACTATGTCTTTAGCATTCTCCTCTTCACCTAAAGACATATATACAGCTAACATTGTTCTCATAAGCGTTTTATACTCTTCATTATTTATTATGTAATCTTCACCTAAAGATACAGCTTGATCATACTCTTTATTCATAAAGAAAGTAAATACTACCTCATTTATAAACTCATTATCTTTATCTAAATATTTACTACTATCTTTTTGAATAAGCTTATTCCTTATAATTACTGCTTCCTTTAACAATGAATTAGATTTATCGTAATCACCCTTAATTGAATAAACTTCTGCTTGCTTAACCTTCCATATTGGCCACTCTTCATCTTTCTGAAGATTTCCAAATTCATCTATAGCTTCATCATATTTTCCTTCATAAAAATACTCTTCCGCCGTATTATCTGCTATAGTAACATCTGCTTGTCCAAAAATACTATGCACACCTATCACAATTCCAAGAGTTACAGTTAAAGACATTCCTATAACAAATACAGGTTCAAACCATTCATTTTTATTAAGCCTTTTATAAATTTCACTTAATTTTTTCATAAATTCCTCCTGCCTTTTCAACAGCATTTTACATATTTCTTATTCTATCAAATTTATTAAAATAATTCAATTGTTATAAATTAACTCTAGCCTCATACAGACTAGAGTTAATTTATATCCTATATAATTATTCATTCTTTTTAACAACTCTAACTTCAAACATTGCAACAATTTTATACATTACAAATGCTATTATAGAAAGAATTACTATGCTCATCATAACCATATCTAATTGAGCTATTTGTCCACCATAAATTATTAAGAATCCTAATCCACTTCTTGCAACTAAAAATTCTCCCATTATTACTCCAACCCATGAAAGTCCAACATTTATCTTTAAAGCTGAAATAAAAATTGGAATAGAAGCTGGGAAAATCAAATACTTAAGTTTTTGCCACTTACTAGCTTGAAAAGTATTCATCAATAACATCTTGCCTTTATCTACTTCATTAAACCCTGTTAATACACTTATAATAGTGGTTACTATTGATATTAATAGAGTTATCACTATAATAGCAGACATACCATTTCCAGCCCAAAATATTACTATTGGAGCTAAAGCTATTTTAGGTAATGCATTTAATACAACAAGATATGGGTCTAATATTTTAGATACAGTTGGGAAGCACCATAATATAACAGCTATAATTGTTCCAAGCACTGTTCCTAATACAAATCCTATTATAGTTTCATAACAAGTTATTAATATATGATTCCATATAGTACCTTGTTCTAGAAAACTAACAAATGACTTTACTATTCTACTAGGACTTGATGTTAAAAATGGATCAATAATTTTAAAGTCAGCTAACACTTCCCATAAAGCTATAAACACTATCAAAATTGTTATTCTATATATTGTAATCTTTATTTTATCTCTCTTAATCTTTTTTAAATACAATTCATGTTCTCTATCCATTTACACCATCAATCTCCTTCCACAACTCACCAAAATATCTATTAAATTCTGGTTCTTGTCTCTTTTTAAAAGGAGTTGCATCCTTATTAGAAAATATTATTTTAACATCATCTTTTATGGTTGCAGGCCTCTTAGTTAAAACTATCACTCTTTTAGACATTATAATAGCTTCTCCTAAATCATGAGTTACCATTATTGCTGTTTTACCTTCTCTTTTAATTATTTCATAAACATCATCTGTAACCTTTTGCCTTGTTTGATAGTCTAAAGCTGAAAAAGGTTCATCTAATAATAATATACTAGGATTTAGAGCTAGAGTTCTTATAAGGGCTACCCTCTGTCTCATTCCTCCTGATAATTGAGTTGGCTTATGATTCTTAAATTTTTCTAAGTCATAGCTTTTCAAAAGCTTATCTGCATTTTTTATATTATCATCAGTTAAAATATTTTTTATTTTTAACCCAAGTAATACATTTTCTCTTACAGTTAGCCATGGAAATAAATAATCTTTTTGAAACATATATCCCATTTTATCTAAATTGTTTTTCACTTCAGGATCATTATATATAACCTTACCTGATGATGGTTCCAATAATCCACTTATTATATTTAGTAAAGTCGACTTACCACATCCTGATGGTCCTATTATGCTTACAAATTCTCCTTCTTCTATATTGAAGCTCAAATGCTTTATAGCTTCTGTAACACCTTTGCTTGTATGATAATTCATATTTATATCATTAATTTCTAACAAACTCACTTTATCACCACCTTAAAATAGCAATTGTTTAAGTTAAGAGATAATTAGAAATCCAGCAATGCCGGATTTCATTTATATTACCTCTTTATCAACTCTATAAATATCTATTTTATTGCTTCCTTTGCAAAAGTATTGTTTACTATAGTGTTAAAATCAGGTCTTTCTGTAATTAAACTACTATCATACCCTTGTATTATATCTATTAGTTTGTTTAAACCTTCTTCACTTACTTCTGGTGTAGAAGCTAATGCATCTATCTCTCTATAATTAGATACAACATTAATAATTATATCTTTATCTGTTCCTGGGAAAAATGAAATAATAGCATCTGCAACTTCTTCATCGCTATGAGTAGCAAACCATTGTTGTCCTTTGTATATTGCATTAGTAAAGCTTTGAATTATTTCTGGATTTTCATCCATATATGACTTAGTTGTATAGAAACAAGTATATGCAATATTTCCTGCTGATTCTCCAACTGAAGCTACAATATGTCCACTTCCTTCTTTTTCTAACATAGAAGCTGTTGGTTCAAACAATGCTACATATTCACCAGTTCCTGACTTAAAAGCTCCTGAGGTAGCTGTAAAATCAATATTAGTAACCATAGAAACATCTTTTGTTGGATCTAAACCATTTTCTTTCAATACGTATTCAAGTGCCATTTCTGGAATCCCACCTGGCCTTCCTCCTATAAGTTCTTTACCTTTTAGTGATGTCCAATCAAAATTTTCCTCTTCTTCTCTTCCTACTAAGAATGATCCATCCTTTTGAGTAAGTTGTGCAAATACTACCGGATAGTCTTCTCTACCTTGATTATAAATATATACAACTTGCTCTGGTCCAGAGAATCCAATATCAACACTTCCACTTAAAAGTTGTTGCATTGTTTTATCTGCGCCTTGCCCTGTTGACAAATCAATAGATAGACCTTCTTCTTCAAAAAATCCTTCATTTATTGCAATATACATCGGAGCGTAAAACACAGATCTCACAACTTCATTTAACCTTACAGTCTTCAATTCATTAGTTGTTTCTCCTCCATTATCTTTAGTAGTATTGCTAGAACAACCAACTAATGCACTTATAACTAAAACTGATGAAGCTATAAAAGCAATAGCCTTTTTTAATCCCTTTTTCATATCTACTCCTTACCGATATTTAATTACTTCTATGTTTATATAGTATGATTATTAGATAGTAAATGTTAATTTTCACTGTAAAAAACTGTCATAAAATATTGTCAATTATCAAATAATAATTTAAACTTTTACATTGTATCTATTTTAAATATATGATTTACTAGAAAGAACTTTAGTGATAAAGTAAATATGATATTTGTATAGGAGGCTTAAAATGAAAATTTTTAGAGAATTTATTATTATATTAGTTTTATACTTTATAGGTGAATTAATATCTAAAACCTTCAATATCCCTATCCCTGGGAATATTATTGCTATGATTTTACTTTTTGTATCTTTATGTACTGGAATAATTAAAGTTGAAAAAGTTGATGATATTTCTACTTTCTTTTTAGATCATCTAGCTTTTTTCTTTATTCCTGCTGGAGTAGGACTTATTAACTCCTTTGATAGCATTAAATCTTCGGCAATCCAAATAATTATTATCTGTATAATAACTACAATAATAGTTATGGCTGTAACTGGAATTATAGTTCAATTTACTTCAAATATGCTTGCAAAGAAAAAAGAAGATAAAAAATCAGATTACAAAAGAAAGGACGCTTAATCACTATGGATATTTTCACTAACAATATGTTTTTTGGACTTTTTATATCTTTAATAGCCTTTGAAATAGGATTAATTATATATAGAAAAACAAAATTTCCTCTTTTTAATCCCCTTTTAATTGCTATTATTATAGTTATTGGATTTTTAAAAGTTTTTAATATAGACTTTGATACTTATAATCAAAGTGGTCAATTTATAAATATGTTTTTAGGACCTGCAACTATAGTGCTTGCTGTCCCTCTATATAAACAATTTGAATTATTAAAAAAGAACTTTATACCAATTATAATTGGAATAACTATAGGTAGCTTAGTAGGTATATTATCAGTAATATCTATATCTGTATTTTTTAAATTAGATTCTCTTATAACTATATCACTACTATCAAAATCAGTTACAACTCCGATTGGTATAGAAATTACTAATCAATTAGGTGGTTTAACTCCAGTTACAGTTCTTGCAATAATAATTTCTGGTATAATTGGTGCTGTTGTTGCTCCAACAGTCTGCAAAGTGTTTAAAATTACTAATCCAGTAGCTGTTGGTGTTAGTATAGGTACAGCTTCCCATGCAGTTGGCACATCAAAAGCATTTGAGATTGGCGAGACAGAAGGAGCTATGAGCTCATTATCGATTGGTATTGCTGGAGTTATAACTGTTTTTCTCGCTCCACTATGCTATAATTTATTAGCTAACTTTATAAAATAAAATGGCTTTGTTTTAATAAACTGTGGAAATTTGATTAACCTCTATAAATATGGTTATAATTTATAATATAACTACTATTTAGGAGGTTTTTTATGCCAAGAGTTAATAATGTTATTCAACAAGTTTCACAATTAAATACATATGAGCAAGGGAAGGTATTTGAATTTTTAAAGACTGTATTGATGTCAAATGGAATATATAACTCTATAGATGAAGAAATCGCTGAAAATAGATTTAACAAAGGGAAGTGCTGTCCTTTTTGTAATCATGATAAAATATCTAAGTATGGAAAATATCATGGTAAGAATGGTGTTAAACAAAGATATAAATGCCAAAATCAAGAGTGCAAAAAAACTTTCAATGATTTTTCTAAATCTCCAGTTTCAAGTAGTAAAAAGGGATTAGATAAATGGCTACTATATGCCCAATGCATGGTAAACGGTAACACTATTAGGCAATGCGCTGAAATCGTTGAAATTAATATTGCAACAGCTTTCTTTTGGAGGCATAAAATTATAGACGCAATTAGAAAGTTTGTTGGTTATGGTTTGCTTGAAGGTGTTATTGAGTTGGACGAAACCTACTTTGCTATTAGCTATAAAGGAAATCATAGTAAAAGCTCTAATTTTACTATGCCAAGGGAATCAAGAAAGCGTGGCAAAGAAGTAAATACAAGAGGTATATCAAAGGAATTCGCTTGTGTATTGTGTGGTGTAGATAGATTAGGAAATATCTATACTGGTTTAATATGTGATGGTAGACCTAAATATACTGATATAAATAGAGCTTTATCGGAAGTTGTTGAAGATAATTCTATATTATGTACGGATAAACATAGAAGTTATATACCTTTTGCTGCTCAACATAATTTTGAGTTACATCAAATTAGGGGAGGGAGAAAAACTGTGGATATTTACAATATTCAAAGGGTTAATGCTTTTCATAGTAGCTTAAAAAGATGGATAAGGAAGTTTAATGGTGTTTCAACCAAGTTCCTAACAAACTACCTATTTTGGTATAAATGGACCCAATTATTTAAAACAGAAATGGAAAGAAATAAGCCTAAAAAGTTCTTTATTCATGCTAATTCAACACATTCTATATCTTTAATAAAGGATTTTAAGATTAGAAGACCAATATATGTATAAAAGGTAAAATTTGTTTTAATTTTACTGTTTTTAGTGTATAATAAATATAATGATTGATGAACAATTGTATTATTACGTGATATAAATATATTAAATTGTAAGGGGGAAGTTAGATGATAGAAATTAAACCTTTGGACGATGTTATGAATTATTTTATATGGATATTTGTAACATACATAGCATTGTTCCTTGTTATAATTATCAATTTTTTAAAAGCACTTTATCTTAATAAAAAATCTACATCAAAAGATAATAAAGCAGTTATTGTTATTGATTTAATTGTCGATGTGATATGCGGTTTGGCGATGTTTTGTGGACTGATGTTTTTAGGTGTTTTAGCTGATAATAATGCCCTAAATTGGGTATATTGGAATAAGTGGCTCTGGTTTATTTCAGCTACGAGTTTTACTATTTTTATAATTAATATGATTATAGTTATGACAAATAAAAAAGTTTCTAAATAGAACTAAGTATTGAATAATTTTAAAGTATTGTGATTCAAATAGGATGTCCATTTGGACATCCTATTATGTTATGCTAATTTCAACACTATTTTAAAACACAGCCAATAAAATTAAAAGTTTCAAGCGTAGATTAACATAATCTACAACTTGAAACTTTTTTACTTTGCATATACATCTTTAACCTTATTAACTTCTCTTAACAACATTCCCATATTAGCATTCTGTAATACTTTGTGTGTATTCTTTTTGGTATATGTCTCTAATTTCATCATAAACTCTTCAGGTTTTATCTCCTCATCATTAACAAGCTTTAACCCTTTTTCCCAAGATGCTGTAAGAGATGGATTTAATAATGATGGGATTGATATTCTTATGGATTCATATATCATTTCTCCTAACTCAGTTGGAGTAAGTATTTGAGTCTTTTTGTTTGATGCTATGTATTCTATGTTAATTAATTTCTTTAGTATTTCTGCCCTAGTAGCAGATGTACCTATACCTGCACCTTTTATATGTTCTCTTAATTCCTCATCTTCAATGAGTTTACCTGCATTTTCCATAGCAATAATCATAGATCCTGTTGTATATCTTTTAGGAGGAGTAGTTTCACCTTCTTTTATTTCTAAATCATCAATGATAACTTTATTTCCCTTTCTTATATTTTCTGGGAAATCATCTCCACTCTCTTCCTTCTCACCTTCAATAATATCAAGATATCCTCTATCTACACATACTTTTTTACTTAGAGTAAAGTTTTCTATATCAACTCCTATAGTAACATTCATCTTACTATATTGAGCTGAAGGATAAAAAATTGCTAAAAATCTTCTTAAAATTATGCTATAAATTTTTCTTTCTAACTCACTAAGCTTTCCTATAACCTCTCTACCCTCTCCAGTTGGAATTATAGCATAGTGATCAGTAATTTTAGAATCATCAACATACTTACTTTTTAATATTGACTTTGCTTTATCTTCTACTATTATCATTTGAGCAGCATCTTGCAATACCTTACCTATTGGTAATGTTGTTAACTTGCTTAAATTCTTCTTTATATCCTTTGCAACAGCTGTTGATAATACTCTAGCATCAGTTCTAGGATATGTGACCATCTTCTTTTCATAAAGCATTTGAACATATTTTAATGTTTCATCTGGACTTATCTTAAATTTCTTAGTACATTCATTTTGTAGTTCTGCAAGGTTAAATAATAATGGAGGATTTTTCTTTTCCTTTGTCTTTTTAACTTCTTTTATAACTCCATGTCCTACATCTCTCAATTCTTGCATTAAACTTTCCGCATCTTCACGTTTTCTAAATCCACTTTCATTATAAAGCTTAGGAGAATCTAAATATTTTGAACCTTCTAGAACTTTCCACTCCCCCTTTATTATGCTCTCTTCACTTTCTCTACTAAAAGAGCCTACTATTTTAAAGAAAGAAGTTTTCTTAAAATCTCTTATTTCTCTTTCTCGCTCTACAACCATTCCTAAAACGCATGTCATTACGCGACCTACTGCTATCACAACATTTTTATCTTTTTTTAATGAGTTTGCTAATACTTTCCCATATGTTAATGTTAATAATCTTGAAAAATTAATCCCAAATATATAATCTTCCTTTGCTCTTAAATATGCAGAGTGAGCTAAAGAATCATAGCATGATAAATCTTTTGCTTCTTTAATTCCTCTCTTTATTTCATCTTCAGTTTGAGAGTCAATCCATACTCTTTTTTTTATTTTATTAGGCTTTCCAGCCATATCATCAACTAATCTATATATATACTCTCCTTCTCTCCCTGAGTCAGTACAAACATAAATAGTATCTACATCTTCTCTATTCATAAGCGATGATACAACATTAAATTGACCACTAGCTGATGGGATTACCTGATATTTATATTCCTCCGGCAAAAAAGGTAAATCTCTTAAATTCCAATATTTCAACTTTTCATTATATGCTTCTGGGTAGCTCATTGTAACCATATGTCCCACACACCAAGTAAATATGCTATTATCCCCTTCTATATAGCCATTATTTCTTCTACCATTTACTTTTAATAACTTTACAAAATCCATTGCTACAGATGGTTTTTCAGCTATAAATAATGTTTTTCCCATAATCACATTCCTTACTATTTTTAAAATAAAATAGACTTCCATGAAGAAAGTCTATTACATTATACTATATTTTTTTCTACATTTCATTAAGCATCCAAATAAAAAATGTTAACACAGCCGCAAAGGATACCCATAAAATATATGGAATCATAAGCACGCCTGCTATCTTGTCCACTTTAAAGAATTTAATTATCGTTAAAATTATCAATACTAGTAATATAATAATTATTATAAATGAAATTCCGTATAACCTAAGATTAAAAAATATTATTGACCATAAAAAATTTATAGATAATTGAATTAAATAATAAAAATAAGCACCTTTATCATCTTTTCCAGCTTTATTATTCATATAAACTCTGTATGCAGCTATTCCCATTAATATATATAAGATAGTCCATACAATAGGAAATACAAATGAAGGTGGAGTAAATATTGGTTTTTTCAAGCTATTGTATACCACCATACTATTCCTAGTTAAGAAACCTATTAAAAGTCCTCCTCCTAATGGTAATAAAATATTTTTAATTAAAGCTACTAAATTGAACTTATTATTAACCTTAAAAATTCTTCCAATTATACTTCCTTTCTCTTTTTTCTTTAGTTTTTTAGCAAGTTTTTTTTGTTGCTTTTCTATTTTATTATTAATGCTCTTTTTATGTTTAATCTCTTTTTTCTCCTTCTTACTCATAAAACACCTCTTGTATATTTTTCAATATACTATATGTTTTATAATGTTAATTTATACGCATTTTATAATAACTTATAACTTTCACTTAATACTAAAATATTTAATAGCATATTCAAAAATATATATCAGAAAACTCTATATTTTATTGAACTATAATTATTAAGAATTTTTCTAGATTTAATCTAAAGATTCATTTGTATAAATCAAAGTTTATGATATACTATTGATGTTATTATTAAATAAAAATAAAGTTGTTTAGCCTCTTTGTTTTTGGGTAATAATGTTAAATAAATTATATAGGCGGTGAGCAAAATTAGTATTAAATCAATAATTAGTATTTTAGCAACTAAATTTACAATATTCCTTACTAAAACTATTTTAAAAGGTGGTACAACTTTTCCTGGTAAGGTTGCATTAAAATTAGATAAGGATATTTTAACTAAGGTTGCTTCAGGATATAATGTAATCCTTGTAACGGGTACAAACGGAAAAACAACAACTACAAGCATGATTTACAATATACTGAAAGAAAAAGGTTATTCAGTTATTACAAATAATACAGGTGCAAACCTTTATTCTGGAATAGTTACTACTTTTATAGATAACTATAAATTTTCAGATAAAAATCATGAAAAATATGCAGTAATTGAAGTAGATGAAGCTAATGTAAAATTTATAACTGAAAAGATTACTCCAAATATAATTACAGTTACAAATTTATTTAGAGATCAACTTGATAGATATGGAGAAGTATATACTACTCTAACTAAAATTTTAGAAGGTGTAACTAACGTTCCAACTTCGAAACTTATTTTAAATGGTGATGAATCTCTACTTGGTAAGCTTGATATCAAAAATCCTGTAGTTTTTTATGGATTTAAAACACATATAAATGAGAATAAAACAATAGACATAAATGCAGATGCAAAGTTCTGTAAATTCTGTAAAACTCCATACCAATATAATTTTGTTACATATAATCACTTAGGTGACTATTACTGTACAGGCTGTGGATATAAACGTCCTGAACTAAAATACGGAGTAGATGAAATTATAGATCTTACATCTGAAAGCTCTACTGTAAAAATTAATGATACAGAAATATTCCTTAGTCAATCAGGAGTATATAACATCTATAATGCCCTTTGTGCTTATAGTATTACAAAGGAGCTTGGAGTAGATGACTTAACAATTAAAAAATCATTAGAAAGTCAAAGTTCTAGCTTTGGAAGACAAGAGACTATTAATATTGATGATAAAGAAGTTAAAATAATATTAGTAAAAAATCCAGCTGGCTACAACCAAGCATTGGATACTTTATGTCTTAGTAAAGATCCATTCTCTGCTGCATTTATACTTAATGATAATTATGCTGATGGAAGAGATGTATCTTGGATTTGGGATGTAAATTTTGAACACTTAAATGATGTAGAATTAAACGAGATATATGTTTCTGGATTAAGATCTTATGATATGGCTGTAAGACTAAAAACTGCTGGCTTAGACTCTTCAAAATTTTCAATAAATGAAGAATATGATGCACTAACAGAAAGCATAAAAGGTAGTAAGAATAAAAAAGTTTATATTCTTGCCACTTATACAGCTATGATTAATTATAGAAAGCACTTACACTCTAAAGGTTATATAAAAAATCTTTGGTAATATTGGAGGATTATTATGGAATTAAATATATGCCACTTATATCCTGATCTTTTAAATGTTTATGGTGATGTTGGTAATATACTAATACTCAAGCATAGAGCTGAAGCTAGGGGTATAAAAGTTAATATTATAAATGTATCTATGAATGATACATTTAATTCAGAAGATTATGACATTGTATTCTTTGGTGGTGGTCAAGACTTTGAGCAATCAATCGTTTCAGATGATTTGATGAATAATAAAAAAGAAGAATTATCTAAATACATAAATAGTGGTAAAGTACTGATTGCTATTTGTGGTGGTTATCAGCTTTTAGGAAAATACTATACTGCACCTAATGGTGAAAAAATAGAAGGCCTTGGAATATTAGATATTTATACTGAAGCCGGTGATAAAAGATTTATAGGTGATACTGTTATCTATAACGAAGAATTTGATGAAACTTACGTAGGCTTTGAAAACCACTCAGGTAGAACTTACGTTAATGGTCTTAAACCATTAGGAAAATGTATTCACGGTTATGGCAACAATGGTTCAGATGGATACGAAGGTTGTGTATATAAAAATACTTATTGCACATACTTCCACGGTTCATTACTAGCCAAAAACCCTGAGCTTGCAGATAGATTTATTAAAACTGCTCTTGATGTAAAATACTCAGAAATTGCTCTAGAAAAACTAGATGATAGTTTAGAATTGAAAGCAAAAGAAAAAATGATTACTAGACTTTCTGGTAAGTAATCTTTAAAAGTTATACAAATTAAAAGGACGGGGAAATTAAATGACGAAAAGATTTTTTAAAGGTATGGTTTTATTACTTTGCTTAACTTTAATTCTACCTTTTATAGGTAATATTGAAGCTTTTGCAACTGAATTACAAGCTCCAGAAATTATTGGAGCATCTTCAATAACTATGGATATAGATACAGGAGAAGTAATCTACTCTAAAAATGCTGATATGAAGCGTTCTCCAGCAAGTACAACAAAATTACTAACTTCGTTATTATTTGCTGAAAATAAAAATAAAGGTGATTTAATTAGTTATACTGAAACTTCTGCATCACTTACTGAAACTACTTTAAGTGGTTTTATAGCTGGAGGTGTAAAACCTGGCGATACTATGACAGCAGATGATGTTATGAAAGCTGTTATGATTTTTTCTGCTAATGATGCTTCTGTTCTTATGGCAGAATCAGTTGCAGGTTCAATTGAAGCTTTTTCAAAGATGATGAATGAAAAAGCCAAAGAACTTGGTGCACTTAATTCAAATTTTGTTAGTCCAAATGGATTAGAAGATCCTACAAATCCTAATAACAATAATTCAACTACAGCTTATGACTTAGCATTAATAGGTATAGCAGCTTATAAAAATGATTGGATAAGAGAAACTATGAAATTAGAAGATACTCCTGTGTATCTTAATGGTGGTAGAATTGATCTTGAAACAAGAAACAAGAATCTTAATAAAGATGGTAATGTTGGTGGAAAAACTGGTACTGAAACTTTAGCTGGTCATTGCTTTGTTGGATTTTATAATAGGGATGACAGAAATTTAGTTACTGTTGTACTTGGATCTGATTATGGCTCTGATGGTACAAATGTATTTAATGATACTAAAGCTGTAGCTGACTATAGCTACGAAGTTAGCAAAGTTCCATATAAAACAACTGGAGAAGAAATAGGAAACGTAGATTTAAGCTACAAACTATTTAAATTCTTTGGGCCAACAAAAACAATAACTGCGCCAGTTATATTAGCTCAAGATGTAGAATACTATAAAAATGATTTTAATGATACAAATGCAAACCTTTCTCTATCTAATACAGATGCCGATGCTTGGAAGGTTGCATCTAATAACTCTGTTGATTTAACTTTCTCAATAGGACATTTTACTGAAACTGTTAAAGGAACTATTGCTTTAACTACAGGCCAAATATTCAAAGCTAACTTGCCTGTTTATGCAGCTGTAATAATAGGTACTATAATTGCTATCGTATTAATTGTTATAATAGTTAATTTAATAAGAAAATCAAGTAGAAAAAATAGAAGAAATAGATACTACAGATAGAAAAACGGCTGCTTAAGCAGTCGTTTTTTATTAATAATTAAAAATCTATACATAATATATCTAGTTTATACTAAATTATTTATTTTTCTTTTTTAATCGTTAATTATTATGTTATAATCTTTAAGATAATTTTAAAAAAGGTGTGAATTTAATATGACTAAAAAAGTAGACTTTAAAGGCAGTGTTATCTTAAACCCTGTTCCAGTAGTCTTGATAACTTCAAGAAACAAAGAAGGAAAGGAAAATGTCTTTACTGTAGCTTGGACAGGAACAGTTTGTACTAAACCTCCAATGCTTTCAATTTCAGTAAGACCAGAACGTCTTTCCTATGAATATATAAAAGAAACTATGGAATTTACAGTAAATCTTCCTACTTCAAAAATGACAAAAGCTGTAGATTACTGTGGCGTTAGACCTGGTAGAAAATTCGATAAAATTAAAGAAATGAACTTTACTATGAAAGAAGGAAGTAATATAAACGTTCCTTATATAGATGAGTGTCCTATATCGATAGAATGTAAAGTTAAAAGTATTATTCCTTTAGGTACTCATGATTTATTTATCGCTGATGTTGTTGGATCCCACGTAGATGCAAGTCTTATGGATGATAAGGGTAAGATTCACTTTGAAGAAGCTGATTTAATTACATATTGTCACGGAGAATATTACAAGATGGATAAATATCCTCTTGGAAAATTCGGATATTCTGTAGCTAAAAAACCGGTAGAAATAAAAAACTCTACATTATTGAAAGAAAAAACAACTGAAAAAGATTCTACAAAACAAAATAATTTTTCTAAAAGCAAAAATAAAGCTAAGAATAAATCTTCTAAATCTGTAGTTTCATCAAAAAAAAGAAATACTTCTAAAAATAATTCAAAATTTAAGAAGAAAACTACTAATTCTAATAAACAAAAGATAAAATAATTACTTGAAAGGATGATATTATGTTTATAATTTCATATAAGCTTCCATACGCTTTATTAGACTCTACAATTGAAACTTTAGCAATAAATGATATATACAATGTATTTTATGAAAACCCTTTGGAAATAACTACAGATGATTATGGATACGGCTATTTAGAAAAGGATGATGAAGATATAATTCTAAAGGTAGCTTTTGAAGAATCTAAAGAATTATTAGATGAATTTTTAATTACTCTAAAAAACATTTTAAAAATTGATTATATCAATGTTGAAGAAAATACTAACGATTATACTACTTTTGAGTCTCCTATAATACACTTAGACGATACATGGGTTATTGCTGGCCCTGAAGAAAACTTTGACCATAAGAAAAAAATAAATTTTATTTCTCAAGGAGCTTTTGGTACTGGACTTCACGAAACAACTCAAGATATATTAAGATTACTACTTAATAAATTAAATTTAAAAAATAAATCTGTGCTTGATATTGGTACTGGATCAGGGATTCTTTCTATAGCTTCCTCAATTGCCGGTGCATCATCTGTAACAGCTGTAGATATTCGTGATGTACAAGATGAAGTTGAGCTTAACGCTTCTTTAAATAATCTTACAAATATAACTACTATTGTTGGTAATATATTAGATAATACTTCATTAATACAGGATAAATTTGATTGGATTTTTATAAATATCGGTGGAGAAGAAACTAAAATGTTCATGAATTTTATAAAATCTCATCTAAACCATGGTGGAAACTTATTAGTGTCAGGTCTTGTGGAATGGAGCTTTGAAGAGGTAAAATCTAATGTTGAAAAGTATGGCTTTACTCTTTTAGAAAAGCATCAAACTAATGAATGGGTAACCGCTGTATTCAACTAATAATTACTATTTCAATTTACTTATAAAACATATTTAATATTTAAGTTAATCTATTAATATAAAAAGGGGCTGTCTCTGAAATGATTTTTAAAATCATTTCAGTAGACGGTCTTTT
>OLNJ01000345.1_pt1 | contig 42242 bp, 36 predicted proteins | sample 1672191 | NCBI WGS metagenome assembly OLNJ01 (sample SAMEA3136657, study PRJEB25190) | human gut metagenome | biome: human gut; feature: human-associated habitat; material: faeces | place: Austria | collected 2013
AATCTGGGCCAGGCCCGACTTTGCCTATTGACAATGTCCTGCTCATATTAAAAAGGCGCCCTCCCGAAGGAGAGCGCCTTTGAGCCTCTTGAAGAGTCGTCAGCGGGATTACTGATTGTCGGCGATAGCGGCCTGAGCGGCAGCCAGGCGAGCCAACGGCACGCGGTAGGGGCTGCACGAAACATAGTCGAGACCAATCTTGTGGAAGGTCTTGACCGAGTCAGGGTCGCCGCCATGTTCGCCACACACGCCGCACACCAGGTCGGGATTGCCCTCGTGACCCAGCTCAACGCCCATCTTCACGAGCTTGGCAACGCCCGGGTCGACGGTCGCGAACGGGTTGTAAGGCAGCAGCTTCTCAGCGAGGTACTGCGGAATGAACTCAGCCTCAACGTCGTCGCGGCTGAAGCCGAACGTCGTCTGGGTGAGGTCGTTTGTGCCGAAGCTGAAGAAGTCGGCCTTAGTGGCGATTTCATCAGCGGTCACGGCAGCACGAGGCAGCTCAATCATAGTGCCAATGGGAAGCTCGAGCTCAACGCCCTGCTCCTCGGCAACTTCGGCAATAACGTGCTCGGCGACACCGCGCATCTTGTCGAGTTCCTTCACCGTGGAAACCAGCGGAATCATAATCTCGGGCTTGGGATCGAGACCTTCCTTCTTGAGCTTGGCAGCTGCGGTCGCGATAGCGCGCACCTGCATCTCGGGAAGAATGGGATACACGATACCCAAACGGCAGCCGCGCAGGCCCAGCATCGGGTTCTGCTCAGCCATGGAATCGATCTTGTCCATGAGCTCGCGCTTGGCCGCGATTTCCTTCGCATCGGCGCCAGTGGCCTCCATGCGGGCAATTTCCACGTCGAGGGCACGCGGGCTCTCGAGGAACTCATGCAGAGGCGGGTCGAGCAGACGAACGATAACCGGCAGGCCGTCCATAGCCTTGAACATGCCGTAGAAGTCGCCCGTTTGAGCCTCGAACAGCTGCTCGACAGCTTCCTTGCGAACCTCTTCATCCTCGTTCAGGATGAAGGTCTGAATGATCTGCTTGCGCTCGCCCAGGAACATGTGCTCGGTGCGGTCGAGGCCAATGCCCTCGGCGCCGAAGTCGCGGGAAAGCTGCGCGTCGGCCGGGTTGTCGGCGTTGGCACGAACGCCCAGGCGGCGATACTCGTCGGCCCACTCGAGAATGGTGTCGAGGTCGCCGGTGAGCTCAGGCATAACCAGGTCGACGGCGCCCAGAACGACGATGCCGGTGGTACCGTCGAGCGAAATCATGTCGCCCTCGTGAATCACGATATCAGTGCCGGTGAGCGCGGCTTCCTTCTTCTCAGCGTCAATCTTGAGCTGCTCAACGCCGCAGACGCACGGGGCACCCATGCCACGGGCGATAACGGCAGCATGGCTGGTTTTGCCGCCATGGCTGGTGAGAATGCCCTCGGCGGCAATCATGCCAGCGAGGTCGTCGGGAGTGGTCTCCCAGCGAACGAGCACGCACTTCTTGCCTTCTTCAACGGCCTTCACAGCGTCGGCAGCCGAGAACACGGCACCGCCAACAGCAGCGCCTGGAGAAGCGTTCAGGCCACGAGCGAGCACGTCGTAGTTAGCGTTCTTGTCGAACTGCGGGTGCAGCAGCTGGTCGAGCTGGGCAGGGTCGACGCGGCACACAGCCTCTTCCTTGGTGATGAGGCCTTCTTTTTCCATCTCAATGGCGATATGCAGCGCGGCGGCGGCAGTACGCTTGCCCACGCGGGTCTGAAGCATCCACAGTTTGCCCTGCTCGATGGTGAACTCGATGTCGCACATGTCGCGATAGTGGTTCTCGAGAATGGTGAACACGCCCTCGAGCTCCTTGCCGGCTTCCTGCAGGCCGTCGACATGCTTCAGCTCGGCGATGGGGCTCGTGTTGCGAATGCCCGCGACGACATCTTCGCCCTGGGCGTTCACCAGGTAGTCGCCGTAGAATTCCTTCTCGCCGTTTGCGGGGTTGCGGGTGAACGCAACGCCGGTAGCGGAAGTCTCGCCCTTATTGCCGAACACCATGCACTGCACGTTCACGGCGGTGCCCAGATCGTCGGCAATCTTGTTCTGCTTGCGGTAGAGCACCGCACGCGGGTTGTTCCAGCTGCCAAACACGGCCTCGATGGCCAGCTTCAGCTGAACGTCGGGGTTCTGCGGGAAAGCGACCGCGCCGTCAACGACGAGCTCAGGATGCTCTTCGGCAGAAACGTTCTGGGAGAAAATCTGCTTGAATTCAGCGACGAGTTCCTGCAGGTCTTCAGCAGAAAGCTCGGTGTCGCTCTTCACGCCGCGAGCGAGCTTCTTGGCGGTAATGGCGTTTTCGAACAGATCGCCGTCGAGGCCCATAACCACGTTCGAGAACATCTGGATGAAGCGACGATAGCTGTCCCACGAGAAGCGGGCGTTGTCGGTGTGTTTGATAAGGCCGTAGACCGACTCGTCGTTCAGGCCAAGGTTCAAAACCGTGTCCATCATGCCAGGCATCGACATGGGAGCGCCGGAACGAACGGAAACAAGCAGTGGATCTTCGGCGTCGCCAATACGCTTGCCGATGCGCTTCTCGAGGTCGAGGCGGTACTCCTGAATGGTGTCGAGCGCGCCTTCAGGCCACGTGTTATTCGCGTTTGCATATTCCATGCAGGTTTGGCAGGTAATGGTAAAGCCCGGAGGCACGGGCAGACCAATAAGAGCCATTTCGGCGAGGTTCGCGCCCTTGCCGCCAAGGATGTTCTTCATATCCTTGTTGCCTTCAGTAACGTTGTTGCCCTCAGCGTCCTTGCCGAACGCGTAGACACGCTTAACGTCTGCAGTCAATGTCTTCTCCTAACATATGAAGTCTAAAAAGTACTGCACTTGGCAATTATCACTCAATCGCACTTTTTTGAAGAGGGTGAGCCAGCTCGAAGTACCGTAATATCTCCTGAGCGGTTTCTTCTACGGCTTTATTGTCGGTTCTAATCACAATACATCCAAGTTTTCGCATAAGCGCGCGAGCCTCTTCGAGGTCTTGATAGACCATTTCGGGCTCGGCGTAGCTCGCGGCGACCATGGAAGCGATGCGCCCCGAACCGCCCAAGCGGCGCTGACGAATGCCTACGAGTACATCAGGAGTCGTCATAAGGCCGAAAATGCGCGACGGATCGCAGTCGTAAATCTCCTTCGGCGGCTCGGTTCCAAGCGCGAGCGGCACATTGGCAACCTTATAGCCCTCCATGCCCATGTAGATGGAAATAGGAGTTTTGCTCGAACGTGAAACGCCCAACAGCACAATATCAGCATCGGGCAAATCTTGCGGATTGCGGCCGTCGTCGTGTTCCACCGTGAATTCCATAGCGGCAATACGACGGAAATAATTCTGGTCAACCGTGCGCATAAGGCCCGGGTCGCGACTCGCTTCAAGCCCCGAGGCTTTCTCGAGGGCCGAAATAGGACCACCCATCAAGTCGACCGCATGCATACCGCGCTCATCGCAAAACGCTTGCATCAAATGACGCATTTCATCGTCGACAAGCGTATAAAACACCACCAAGTCATCGGGTTTGCCCTTCGCGCGATGCGATTCCTGATGTTTGGCCAAAAAACCCGCGATTTCATTGAAGCTGCGTACCTTAGGCAGCGTTTCAATGTATGGGTCGGAATAACCGAACTGCCCCGCCGCGGCGCGAGCGAGCGAATGAGCCGTCGCGCCAAGCGAGTCGCTTACAATATGAATCGTGGGAAACGGCGTGTCGTTGTTCACTCCAATAAATCCTTCATTCGATGCCATGCATGTCCCCTCTCTGAAGCGCCCTGCTTTGCAGCATTCACTCCATATTGTTTCATACACCACAAAAGAAAAGGGCGGCAATCGTCCCGCCAAGACCGACGGGTTCAAGCATGTTCTTCTTTCGAAAACAAACCCCCGCCGGGCAGGCACAACAAAAGCAACGGGAACGATAGCCTGCCGCGGTCTTAGCGAAAGCCTCGCCGCCCTCTCGGCAAATAGAAAAGGGCCCGCCGCATGGCAGGCCCTTCAAAACTCTATTTCTTAGCCATTTTGCCGAAATCGGCGACGTCTTTGAACACGGCGACGAAACGGTTGAGCAAGCGCAGGCGGTTCTCGCGAATCGCCTCATTCTCGTCCATAACCATAACGCCGTCGAAGAACGCGTCGATGGGAGCGCGCAAATTCGCGAGCTCGGCCAAAGCGGCAGCGTATTCGTTGCCGGCGAGATACTCTGCGACCTTGCCTTCAGCAGCGGCAACCGCGTCGAGCAGTGCACGTTCCTCGTCGCCAAGCAGCGACTCGTCAACGTTCGTGCCCAGCTTCTCGTCGCGCAGGTTATTCGCGCGAGCGTACGCGGTGGCCAAATCGTCGAACGTCTCGGCCTGCTGCTCGCGGGCGGCTACAAGCGCGCGCACGCGCTGCATGAACACGACGGGCTCTTCAACGCTCACGGCGAGCACGGCGTCGATGGCGTCGGGGGCAGCACCCTCGTCTTTCGCCATGACCTTCGTGCGCGTGATGAAGAAGTCGACCACATCGGCGCGAACGGCGGCGGCATCGAACTCGATACCCTGAGCCGCATAGCTCGCAAGCGCCACGTCAATGGCGGCACCGAGCGAAATGTCGAGGCCCTTATCGGAAAGCAGCATAGTCACAATGCCCAGCGCGCTGCGGCGCAACGCGAACGGGTCGGAAGAGCCCGTGGGGCCCTGGCCAATGGCGAACAGGCCGCAAATAGTGTCGAGCTTGTCGGCGATGGCCACGATGCAGCCAACGCGTTCGGCCGGCACATCGTCGCCCGAGAAACGCGGACGGTAGTGGTCGGCGATGGCACGCGCCACGGCGTCGGTCTCGCCGGCGGCCTTGGCGTAGTAGCTGCCCATGATGCCCTGCACGCTCGTGAATTCCACAACCGCGCCCGTGACCAGGTCGGCCTTGGCCAAATAGGCGGCGCGCTCGGCGTCGGCGGCTTCCTGGCCCGTCACGCCAGCGTCGGCGGCGATAGCCTTGGCGAGCGCAACAATGCGATCGGTCTTGGCGCGCGTGGTGCCAAGCTTTTCCTGGAACACGACAGTGTCGAGGCGCTCAACGTAATCTTCGAGCGGGCGCTTCAGGTCTTCGTCGTAGAAGAACTTCGCGTCGTAAAGGCGAGCAGCCACGACGCGCTGGTTGCCGTCGACGATATTCGCCTCGAACTTCGGGTCGCCGTTCGAGGTGATGAGGAACTTATTCGCAAGCGTTCCATCGGCGTTGAACAGCGGGAAATAGCGCTGGTGCACGAGCATGGCGTCAACGGTGATTTCCTTAGGAACCGCCAAGAACAGCTCGTCGAACTCGCCCACCATAACCGTGGGGAACTCGGCGAGGTTCACGACTTCAGCCATGGTCTTCGCGGGAAGCTCGGCCACAAGGCCCGTCTTCTCTTCGATAGCCGCGACCTGCTCGCGAATGGAAGCCTCGCGCTCGGCCTCGGTGGGCACTACGTTGTGCTCGCGAAGCACATCGATAAGAGCGTCGGCCGAAGCGACCTCCCACGGTCCGGGCGCTAAGAAGCGATGGCCACAGGTGGTGTTGCCGGCGGTAAGGCCCGCGAACTCAACGGGAACCACCGCGTCACCGTGCATGGCGAACAGCCAGCGAACGGGTCGGCTGAAGTGCTCGTGGCGCGAACCCCAGCGCTGCGAACGAGGCCAGTAGATGGAGGTAATGAGGTTCTGCAAAATATCAGGCAGAAGCGTGATCACCTGCACCGACGGGGTCGATTTCACGGCGTACACGTACTCGACGCCGTTCTCGTCGCGGTGCTCAAGAGCGCTTGCGTCAACGCCCTTGCCGCGAGCGAAGCCCAGGGCAGCCTTCGTGGGGTTGCCGTCAGCGTCAAACGCGATTTTCGCAGCGGGGCCGCGGAAGGTTTCGGTCAAAGCCTCGGTGGCCTCGGGCACGGCGAGCGCGCTCACGATAAGGCGGCGCGGCGTGGAGTACACCGAAATCTCGCCATGGGGAATGCCCGCGCCATCGAGCGCGTCGGCGAACATGCCGCCGAGCTTTTCGGTTGCGGCATGCAGAGCGAAAGCAGGCAGCTCTTCGGTGCCGATTTCAAACGTTAGCGTCTGATTCGCCATGATTTACGCCTCCTCGCCTTCCTCGGCCGGCTTCACGCCAACCACGTGTTCCAAATAGCTTGCGCAGCACGCCTTGGCAATGGTGCGCACACGCAGAATGTAGCCCATACGCTCCGTGGCCGAAATCACGCCGCGCGCGTCAAGCAGGTTGAAGGCATGCGAGCACTTCAGCACGTAGTCATACGCGGGAAGCGGCAGGCCAGCAGCCAACACGCGGTTGCACTCGGCCTCGTAGCGGTCGAATTCGCCGAACAGCATGTCGGTATCGGCAACCTCGAAGTTGTACGCCGAAAACTCGCGTTCGTTTTCCAAGAACACGTCGCCGTAGGTGAACTCGAGGCCGTCGTCGCCACGGCTCCACACGATGTCGTACACCGAGTCGACGCCCTGCACGTACATAGCCAAACGCTCCAGGCCATAGGTGACCTCAGAGGGAACGGGGTCGCACTCGAAGCCGCCAACCTGCTGGAAGTAGGTGAACTGCGTCACTTCCATGCCGTCGATCCACACTTCCCAGCCAAGGCCCCAAGCGCCCAGCGTGGGCGATTCCCAGTCGTCCTCGACGAAGCGCACGTCGTGCTCGGCGACCGTGATGCCGATGGCTTCCAAGCTGCCCAGGTACAAATCCTGAATGTTGTCGGGCGAAGGCTTCATGAGCACCTGGAACTGGTAGTAGTGCTGCATGCGGTTCGGGTTTTCGCCATAGCGGCCGTCAGCCGGTCGGCGGCACGGCTGCACATAGCACGAACGCCAGGCGTCGGGGCCCAGCGAGCGCAGCGTGGTGGCCGTGTGGAACGTGCCCGCGCCTACTTCGTTGTCGTAAGGTTGCATAACAACGCAGCCGTTGTCTGCCCAGTAGCGCTGCAGTCGCAGGATAATCTCCTGGAACGTGGGCGCCTCGGGCCTGGGAGCTTTGCTCATTTACAGCACTCCTATATGGTTGAGGGGCCAATAGATCGCGACAGCGCGGCCGGTGACGGTTTTGCTGTCGATGGGTCCGAAATAACGGGAATCCGCAGAATCGGTTCGATTATCTCCCATTACCCAAAGATAGCCTTCGGGAATGGTATAGGGATAGCTTATAGAAACATTCGCCGCAGTTTTCAGCGGCTCGGAGGGCTTGCCTTCGGTATAGGGCTCGTTTTGCGCCACGCCGTCGATATACACGGTGCCATCGATGAGGTCGACCGTTTGGCCGCCCGTGGCAATAACGCGCTTGATGAGCGTGCGACCCGCGATTTCAGGGTCTTCGAACGTCACGATGTCACCGGCCTGCGGCTCGTGCGTGTAATAGGTGATTTTCTCGGACCACACGTTGTCGCCCACTTCAATGGTGTCTTCCATAGAGCCCGAGGGAATCGTGTACGGGCATACCACGAAGTTTTGGAGCAGCCACACCAGACCGATTACGAAAACGATGTAGAACACCCACGAGAGCGCTTTGCGCAAACCCCCACCGGCGCTTGAGCCATGCTGGCCATAAGCCATGAAACGTGCATCCTCTCAAATAAAAAGGCGCCCCGTTAGGCGCCTTCGATTGTGCCATCGCGCAATGATAGCAAAAAAGCCCGCTCGGCTTGCGAAACATTGGCACTCTCCAACAAATCGGGACGCAAACGTGCCGTGCGAATGAGCGATTGCTGGCGACGCCACGCATCGACCTTGCCATGGTCGCCCGACAACAGCACACCGGGAACCTCCATGCCGCGGAAATTCGCGGGGCGCGTGTACTGCGGGTATTCGAGCAGACCGTCGTAGAAGCTCTCGTCGATGGAGCTGCCCTCGTCGCCCAGCACGCCCGGAATCAAGCGCACCACGGCGTCGATGATCACCATGGACGCAAGCTCGCCCGACGTGAGAACGTAATCGCCCAGCGAAATGCACTTATCGGCGAGCGTATAGGCGCGCTCGTCAATGCCCTCGTAATGCCCGCAAATAAACAGCAGGCGGTCTTTCTCGGAAAGCTCGGTGGCAACGCCCTGGTCGAACGGCTCACCGCAGGGTGTGAGGAAGATGGTATAGGGTGCGCTGCCCTGTGCGACGATATCGTCATACGCCTCAAAGATGGGCTCGCACTTCATCACCAGGCCCTGGCCGCCGCCGTACGGGTCGTCGTCGGTGGTGCGATGACGGTCGTGCGTCCAATCGCGCAGGTCGTGCGCGTGGAAATCGAGCGCGCCCGATGCCTGCGCGCGCTTCATGATCGACTCGCCCATAACCGAATCGTACATATGCGGGAACGTGGAAAGCGTATCGATGCGCACGGTACTACTCCTCCTCCGCTTCCGACATATCAACCAAACCGGCCGGCAGGTCCATGTAGATCACGCCCTCGGCTTCGTCGATATCGACAATGAAATCTTCCACGAAAGGAATGAGCACCTGCTCGCCCTCTTCGGTTTCCACCACAATGAGGTACTGCGTCGGCATCTCGCGCACTTCCACGATTTCGCCCACATACCCCTTGGTTTCGTCTTCTACCTCAAAGCCCACGATGCGCTCGGTGGCATACGAAGCGCCTTCCTCAAAACCTTCCGGCAAATCGGCGCGCTCGACAATCACGTGGCTTCCCACGAGCTTCTCGGCGACATCGAGATTTTTCACGCCGGAAAACGCCACAAGCCAATCGTGGCCGCCGGCATGCGTTGCCTCTTTCACTTTTGCCTCGCGCGGCCCATCGATCGTGGGCGGCACGAAGTGAACGCGAAGGCCCTCAGATAAAAGAAAAGGAAGGCCCCGTACCGGGCGTACGGTGAGCCTTCCCTTCAAGCCTTGCGTTGCGACGAGTTCGGCCACATCGGCCCAACGACGCGACATATACGCTACCCTTCGACGAGTTCGACTTCCACGGCGTTGCCGTTGCCACATGCGGCAGCACGGGCGAGCACGCGAATCGACTTGATTACGCGGCCCTGACGGCCAATCACCTTGCCAGCGTCGTCTGCGGCCACGCGAATCTCCACGAGCTCGCAGCCGTCGTTGGTAAAGGTGGAAGTAACTTCCACGGCGTCTACGTCATCGACGAGAGGCTCGACGATGCCGCGCACCAACTCGACGATGCCGGATGAAGTCTCGGCCATGACTACTGAGCCTTCTTGACCGTATCGATCAGGCGAACAACGGTGTCGGTAGGCTGAGCGCCCTTGGTCATCCAGTCGGCAACCTTCTCGAGGTCGAGGGTGATCTCAGAGGGATCAGTGTTGGGGTTGTAACGGCCAACCTGCTCGATGTAACGGCCATCGCGGGTGCAGCGGCCATCGGCCACGACGACGCGGTAGACAGGATGCTTTTTTGCGCCATGGCGGGCGAGGCGAATCTTGACTGCCATTTAGAAAACTCCTTAACGTGTTTTACTACGAATTCAAAACATGCGAGGGAACATGATATCTCCTGCTCCCCCACTTTTCAAGCCGACCTCGCGAAAGATGTGCCCAGCGGGGCCGGTTTATGCGGGGTTTGTGAAGCCGAAGCCCCCAAACCCCGATTATTTGCGTGTGCGGCGGCGCTTAGTGACGACGACGCGGGGTGCGATGCTCGTTGGCTTCGCGGTTGGAACGACCCGGACGATGGTCGGTTTTCTCGCCGCGGTCGCGACGCTCGCCGCGATCTTCGCGCTCACCGCGCTCGTGGCGGGGCGCCGGGGCGGAACCTTCAGGAGCATCGGGCTTCTCCAAGCGGTCGAGCGAGATTTTGCCCGACTTCGGATCGATCTCGATAACCTGGACCTTCACCATGTCGCCCATGGAGAGCACGTCCTCGACCTGGCCGACGCGACCGTTGGCCATGCGAGAGATATGCAGCAGGCCGTCCTTGGAAGGCGTGAGCTTGATGAACGCGCCGAAGCTTTGAATGCCAACCACGGGACCTTCGTAAACCTCGCCCACTTCGGGAACCTTCACGATAGCCTCGATGGCAGCGCGAGCAGCCTTGCCAGCTTCCTGGTCGACGGACGCGATATGCACGGTTCCGTCTTCCTGAATCTCAATCGTAGCACCCGTGGAATCCTGGATGCCGCGAATGGTTTCGCCGCCCTTGCCAATGACCTCGCGAATCTTGTCGACCGCGATATGAATGGTATCGATGCGCGGCGCGGTGTCGCGCAGCTCTTCGCGGGGCGCGGCGATTTCTGCGAGCATGGCCTGCAGAATGAAGTGGCGGCCAGCCTTGGCCTGCTTCAGCGCACGGCCGAGAATCTCGGTGGACAGGCCCTTGGCCTTGTTGTCCATCTGAAGTGCGGTGATGCCTTTCTCGGTGCCCGTGACCTTGAAGTCCATGTCGCCCAGGAAGTCTTCCAGGCCCTGGATGTCGGAAAGAATGACGATGTCGTCGCCTTCCTTAATAAGGCCCATGGCGATGCCGGAAACGGGAGCCTTGATAGGCACGCCCGCGTCCATGAGCGCCAGGGTGGAACCACAGGTGGAAGCCATCGAAGAGGAGCCGTTCGATTCCATGATCTCGCTCACCACGCGAATGGCGTAGGGGAACTCGTCTTCGCTGGGCAGCACCGGCAAAAGCGCACGCTCGGCGAGGGCGCCATGGCCGATTTCGCGGCGCTTGGGAGCGCCCATGCGGCCCGTTTCACCCGTGCAGTACGGCGGGAAGTTGTACTGGTGCATGTAGCGCTTGGATTCCTGCGGGTCGATGGTGTCGAGGCGCTGGGCTTCGTTGAGCAGACCCAAGGTGCAAATGGAAAGCGCCTGGGTTTGGCCGCGCTGGAACAGGCCCGAACCATGCACGCGAGGCAGGTAGCCGGGACGAATGTAGAGCGGGCGAATCTCGTCGGCGGCGCGGCCGTCGGCACGCTCGCCCGACTCGATGACCATGCGGCGCATGGCATGCTTCTCAAGAGCCTTGCAGGCGGCGGCGATGTCGCTGCCCCATGCGGCGCGCTCTTCCTCGGTGAAGTCGTTTTCCTTGATGGACGACTTCAGCGCCTCAACCTTGGCGATGCGCGAAAGCTTGTCGGCGTCGTGCAGGGCTGCGCTCATCTCGTCATAGTGGGCGTCGACGCGCTCGGCGATGGAGGCGTCGGGCACATGCACGGGATATTCCTTGGGCTCGGGAGCGACCTTGGCCAAGAATTCCGCCTGCTTCTCGCAGAAGGCGGCGATGGCCTGCTGGCCGAACTCCATGGCGGCGAGCATGTCTTCCTCAGAAACTTCCTGAGCGCCGGCTTCGACCATAGAGATGTAGTCTTTGGTGCCAGCGATGGTGAGCTCGAGGTCGCTTGTTTCCTGCTCGACGTAGGTGGGGTTCACGATGAACTCGCCGGTCTCGGCGTTGCGGGCGATGCGCACGCAGGCCGCCGGGCCGTCGAACGGGGTGCCGCCGCACAGAAGCGCGGCAGAGGCGCCGCCCACGCAAATGCAGTCGGGCGGGTTCTGGCCGTCGCACGCAAGCGTGGTAGCCACAATGTGGACTTCCTGCTTGAAGCCGTCGGCGAAGCCGGGGCGAATGGGACGGTCGATCATGCGGGCGGTAAGGGTGCCCTTGTCGGAAGGCTTGGCCTCACGCTTGAGGTAGCCGCCCGGAATGCGGCCGACGGCGTACATCTTCTCGATGAAGTCGACGGTCAGCGGGAAGAAGTCGTAGTCCTTCTGCTCCTTGGAGACAACAGCGGTGACCAGGCACGTGGTTTCGCCCTGCGTGACGAGCACGGCGCCGGTGGCCTGCTTGGCGAGCTCGCCGGTTTCCAGGCGGTAGCTCTTGCCGTACAGCTCGAAGCTCTCGACGATCTTTTCCATGTAGAAAGTTCTTCTTTCTCTTCTTCTTTGGAGGCATGCTCTTCATGCCCCTCGCGAGCAAGCGGGGCCCCTGCCCTGCCCGACCGCTATATACTGCAAAAGCCCGCCGAAGCGGGCTCCATGCAAGACTTAGATGTTGTCGCGAATGCCGAGCTTCTTGATGAGAGCACGGTAGTTCTCGATGTCGCGATCCTTGATGTACTTGAGCAGACGACGACGCTTACCGATGAGCTGCATAAGGCCACGACGGGTGTGGTTGTCCTTCTTGTGCTCCTTGAGGTGCTCGGTGAGGTGCTTGATGCGGTGCGTCATGATGGCGACCTGAACCTCGGCGGAACCGGAATCGCCTTCGCCTTTGCCGTACTCAGCGATGAGTGCCTTGACGGTCTCTTTGTCAATGGAACGAGTGGTTGCAGTCATTGCTCCACCTTTCTTGACACGCGAACGTGCCATCGCGCGGCTGTTGCGAGCCGCTTACTTTCATTCGCCCAATGCCGCGAATCCATGCAGGTGGTGCGTGGAAACAAGGCCCTGGGTAATTGCAACCGTTGCAGTATATCAGACAATCCCTGCACTTCGCGGGAATTTCACAAGCTTCGAAACCCGAAAACCTACCGGACGCCTCCCCGCTGCGAAATGCCCGCCACGCGTGGGACACTCGCCACGCGTGGGACGCTCGCCACCCGCCAACGACCGCCACCTGTTAAATGCTCGTAGCGTTTAACAGGTTGGCCAAACCGCGAACACGCCAGGAGCGCAAAAACCTGTTAAACGCTGCGAGCATTTAACAGGTTCCCGCAGACACCAACCCCAAGCCCGCACTAGCACGCATAGAATCGCCAGGTGCCGTCGACTTCTTCACGGCGGAGCTTGCCTTGGTTTTCCAGGTAGCGCACGCCAACGAACGCTTCGAGCATAGAGTAATATCGCGAAATCGAAGGCGCCGCACGCCAGGCGGTCACATCTTTCTGCGTAAGCGAACGCCGCGCCAACTCTTCCCCGCCAATGCCGGGGCACTCGCGTGCGGTCGCGATCATGCGGTCGCAATGGCGCAGCTTGCGCGACACGATATCGGCCGCGCGCGAACGCAGCGTTTGTCCGCCGAATCCCTCGCCATGCCCGGGAAGCGTCCAGTGCACGTGTTGGAGCCATTCTCCATCAACGCCATGCGGCCGATAATCGTCGTGCTCATGCACACCGGCACCGACAGCGCCATCGGCCATCTGCACACGCGCATCGACCCTGCCAAGCTGCAGTTCATCGGGTTCCTGCACGCACGCGCCACGCGGAACATGCAGCTGCCGCCCGACCGAACCGAAGAATCGCTTCTCGCCGAAGCGCTCCGACTGCATACCACTCGCGCCGAACACGCGCTTGCCGTCGGAACGCCACAGGGCAAGCCGCTGCGAACCATCACCGCTCAGGCCAAGCCCTTCCATATACAGCGCAAGCGCATCTTCGCCATCGAACGGCGCATCGACGCTCGGCGTGGTGCCGAAAATCACCTCGTCGCCCGTAAACGACGGCGCGCCATCACGCCCCACCAAGCACACCAAATCGAGTGTATGCCCCGGCACCTCAACGACGTCGAACGCGAAGCGTCCCACATGCACCTCGTCGCCCTCGCGCACGAAACGATAATCGAACGCGCCCGCCGGCAGAAACGTGGGCTCGTAATCGTTGCGCGAATATTCCTCGGCATCGGCCAGCGTCGCTCCCATCTTCAGCATGCGCCGCACAAACAGCTCGCGCGCGGCTTCGGCGCGAATAGGGCTGCGCTCCTCGAAGCCCACCTCGGACACATACACGCATGTGCCCTCGGGAAACAGCACTCGTGTCGACTCGGCATGGTCGAAGTGCGTGTGCGTCAAAAACACCTTGCACTCCCCCAGCGGCACGCCAAGCTCGAAGAGCGCATTGCGCACGCGACGCATACCCACTTCATTTGCCGCACCCGGGTCAACCACCAAACAATCGCCGCCGTCGCGCACGATGTAGCAATTTGACTCGCCCGAGCCTAAATTAACGAAAGGAACCCGAACGCAATACACGTCCGGGTTCGAAAAAACTTTATCCATGAATTAACGTGCCTTGTAAACCGAATCGATTCCCTCGAGCGCGCTCGTCTCGGCGAGCGACTTGCCCTTGGTTTCGGGAGCAATGAACCACGACATAACCAGGCAAATGCCCACAAGCACCGCCGCCACGAGCATCGTGGGGCCAACGCCGAACGCAGCCAAGAACAGCGGCGTGCCATACGTCGACACAATGGTGCCAATGCGCGAGAAGCCAATAGCGATGCCCACAGCCGAAGCGCGAACCTCGGTCGGGAACAGCTCGTTGGGATAGAGCCACTGCAGAATGCCTGGGCCGCCGCTGAAGAATGCGTACATGCCGAACGCAAGAATCACAACGAAAATCGGTGCCATTGGCCACACGCCAAGAATGGTAAGGCCCGCACCCATGAACACCAAGCTAATGAGCAACAGCTTGCGACGGCCCATGGAATTCAGCCAGAACATCGCGGGGATAGAGCCAATCAAGAAGAACAAGCTCACGACGCTCTCGCCCAAAATCGATTCCTGGCCCTCGCCCAAGCCGAACGCGGTCATAATATCGGGGCCGAACGTGTAAATGGCGTACATCGGCACCACCTGGCACAGAATGAACACGCCCATGAACACCATGCGTTTCATGTAGCCGGAATGCAGCAACATGCGCAGCGAGGTCTTCGGCTGCTCTTCCTCATCCTCGAGCTCGACGTCTTCGCCGAACACGCGGTGCACGATTTCGTCAGCCTCTTCCTTGCGACCCTTCTTCGCAAGCCACATAGGAGATTCGGGAATGTCATGACGGCCAACCAGCAGAATAATGCAGGGAATAACCGCCGAACCGAGCATCCACTTCCAGCCGTCGGGCACGGTATACAGGAAGTAACCCACGAACGCGGCCACCGTAGCGCCCAAATACCACGCCGCCGACACCGCGCCCATCGAAATGCTGCGGTATTTCTTCGGCGTGAATTCGGCGATAAGCGAAGTCGCAATGGGATAGTCGGCACCTATGAACACGCCAATGAAGAAGCGCGCCGCGACAAGCTCCCACGGATTGCTGCAAAAAACGCTCAGAATCGAGAAGAGGGCAATGGCAACCAGGTCGATTATGAACATTTTCTTACGGCCGATGGCATCGGTCAGATAGCCGCCGACAATGGTACCCACCAGAATGCCCAGCATAACCGACGCACCAATGGCGGCCGATTCGGACGCGGTGAGGTTGAACATGGGGGTGATTTGCGTAAGCGCCACGCCGATAAGCGAAAGCACGTAGCCGTCCAAGAATGAACCGCCGCTCGAGAAAATCGCGATCTTGCGCAAAAACGGCGTCATCGCGACGTCGTCGATGGTCTTTTTCGCCTTGCGCTTCACATATCGGGCGACGCGCTCGGGCGACCATTTGCCATGTTCTTCAACGTACGCGCGCTGCGTGCGCACGTCGGGGCTCGCCTGGTGCAGAATCTCTTCGCGAGCCATATCGCTGCTTTCGCAGGCCATATCGCTGTCATTCTTAGGCGGACTCACAACTTGAGTCGTTTTCTTAATAGCGCTCATTGTTCCTCCTTTGAAACGTAATCGCCTATAAGAAGGCTCGCCGAACCACTCCAGCGAGCCCCACTACTAACTTGTAATGCTGTGCGCGAATGCTATGCGCGCTCGGGGTCCCACTCCACAATACCGTTATTGAGGAACGGTTTCGACTCGGGAGCGTCGGCGTTGACCATTCGGAACCTTGCCTCGCCCTCAGCCGTCTTCCATACCACGGTGCGCAGGCGCACGCCAGGCAGGACGGGGGAAGTGAAGCGGCACTTGAAGCGCGTCATAGCCTCGGGATGACCCGGGAACAGCAGAGAAATCACGTGGCGCATCGCCACGCCCGCGCTGCTCACGCCGTGGGCGATCGGGCGCTCAAGGCCGGTCTGCTCGGTGTAGGACCAGTCGATGTGCTGCTGATGCCAGTCGCCCATCATGCGGTACACGAGGGGCCAGTTGTAGCCGTAGGTTTCCTCGTAAGCGAAATCAGCTTCGCGATTGGGGTAATCAACAGCGTCTTTCGGGGGAAGCTCGCCGCCCCAACCGCCGTCATAGATGCAGCAGTCATAGGTATCAACCGTGCACAGGTGCGTGCCGTCGGCGGAATACGACTTACCCACCTGCTTCGAAAGCGAGCCGCGACCCTCGCCGCGGTCCCAAATGGCCTCTTGGGTCACATAGGTCTCAATGTGGTCAGACATCTTGAACGGAGCATGGAAATGCACATCGATGCCGTAATGCAGCGAACCGGAATAATCGAAGCCGTAGTCGAGCGTCGTCGTCATTTCCTCGTTCACGGTCAGCGGTACGGCGAAGATCGGGAGAACCTTCAGGTCGGGGTTTTTCGCGTCGTGTTCGTTGACATATTCCAAGTCAACGCGACCGTCCCAGCCAGCACCGCATCCGAGCGCACAAATCTCCAAATCTTTGAAGGTGTAGTCACGCACGAAGGGCCCGAAGGTCTTGCCTACGATCTCAGTTGAAATAGCCAATGTCCTCCCCTTTCAGCAAACAACTGATCTATATGAAGAAACCCGTTTAATGCAAAAGCTTCTTCGCGCACTTCCCCACGCTTGTGTGGGGCAGTGCATCCACCACCTCTACGATGGTTGGAACCTTGAAATGGGCCAGGTTGTGGCGGCAATGCTCAAGCACGGCCTCCACATCGGGCTCGACATTCGGCTCGAACACGAGGAACGCCTTCACCGCCTGGTCGCGAACCGGGTCATCAACGCCGATGACCGCCACCTCGGCAAGGCCGGGGAATGTATTGAGAACCTCTTCAACTTCAGAGGCGGAAATGTTTTCGCCAGCGCGCTTGATCATGTTGGACTTGCGATCGACGAAGTACATCCAGCCGCCCTCGTCGAAGTAGCCCTTATCGCCCGAGCGCATCCAGCCTTTGCAGTCAACGCAGGAATTCGTGGCGGCCTCGTCGTTGTAGTAGCCCTTCATAAGGGAGACGCCCATCTCGCCATGGAAGACGATGTCGCCCACCTCGCCGGCAGGAAGCACGTTGCCCTCGGAATCGACCACGCGCACGTCATAGCCCAGGCCGCTGCGGCCCACACTCGGCCAGCGGCGCTCCCCGTACGGCAGGTCAGTCGTGACCCAGCACACCGACTCGGTAAGGCCATAGCAGTTCTGCAGGCGCACGCCGAAGCGGTTCTCGAATTCGTCTTTCTCAGGCTCCTCAATAGCCAGGTAATACTGCACCGACTTCACGTTGTGGTCGCGCTCGCCTTCCACCACGGGCTGCATCATAAGGGTGCGCACCATCATGGCGACGAGCTGCAGAGCGGTAGCGCCGAATTCGCGCACCTGCGACCAATAGCGACGCGCACTGTATTTCTCGACGAAAATAAGCGTCGCGCCACAGGTGAGCACGGGCATGAGCGCCGCGGTTTGGAAATTGGAATGGAACGCCGGCATGGTCGTAAGCAGACGGTCATCGGGCGAAAGGTTGCACTGCCAGTCGCCGTAGTAGCCGCCATAGAGCATGTTGGCGTGGGTTAGTTCAACACCCTTCGGGTCGCTCGTGGTGCCCGAGGTGAAAATAATCATGGCCGTATCGAGCGGGTCGATGTCGGTCGAAGTCGAAAGCTCGCTTGCCTGCTCGGCAACTTCCGCGTCGAAGTCGCGCGCCGTGCCGAAAAGCCCCTCGTCGCCCGCGTGCGCGATGAACAGCGTAGGCACAGGGTACGGCTCTCCACCAAGCGGACCGGCAATGCAGCTTTCCACACCCGCGCAGTAGTAGCACTGGCAATCGGGCTCGGCGATAACCACTGAAATGTCGCACTTCTCGAACACGTACACGCATTCGGCAAGCGTGTGCTGCATATTAATGGGCACCGCCACCGCGCCGAGCTTGGCGCACGCCATGCAGCATGCGATGTGCTCGGGGCTGTTGTAGAGCTGCACGCCCACATTTTGGCCGGCGGTCACGCCGACCGAGCAAAGAAGATTCGCAACGCGATTGATGTATGCATTGAATTCGGCATAGGTAAAATCGCGCTGCGAGCCATCTTTGCCATGAAATTCAAGGAAGGTATGCGACCCCCTGTTAGTGGCGAGCCATTCCCACATGTCAGCCAAATTCTGGTTTCCCACAATAGTTGCCATGCGCTAAACCTTTCCCCGAATTCCTGGTAAAAATCCCCAGTTTTAAAATGTGGCCCGCACGAATGCGGGCCACATCAGCAATTACGCCGCGATAGAAATCGCGAAATCCCGCTTAGTTCTCGCCAATCTTGACGACGTTCTTCTCAGCGAGCTCCTGCACCTGCTCGGCGGTGTAGCCAAGCTTGGTGAGGACGTCCATGGTGTCGCCACCCTGGGCAGGCATCGGGCGCCAAATCTGGCCCGGGGTCTGCTCGAAGCGAGGCATGGGAGAGAGGCCCTTGAAGGTGTCGCCGTCTTTGGTCTCCCACTCGACGAAGTTGCCACGGGCAGCCATGTGCTTGTCGGCAACCATGTCTTCGAACTCGTAAACGCTCTGAGCGGCGATAGCATGGTCGGCCAGAATCTCTTCGAGCTCCAGCTTGTCATGCTCGAGCAGCCAAGCCTCAAGGCGCTTCTCAAACTCTTTAGCGATGGGCATGGACAGCCACAGGGAAGCGGTATCCTCGGGCAGCTCGGGGGTGCCCCAGTGCTCGCCCAGGCCGAGCTCTTCGATGATCCACTTGTTCTGGCGAATGCCGAACAGGTTCAAAGCGATGAAGCCGTCCTTGCACTTGTACACGCCAATACCGCAAAGGTTGACGTTGCGAGCGCCAGCGCGAGGCCACTTGATGCCCTCGTTGAGGAAGTCGACCAGGTAGTACTGGCTCATGTACATGATGCCCTCATACATTGCCCAGTCAATGCTCTCGCCCTTGCCGGTGCGATCGGCCTTGCGCAGTGCAGCCAGGGAGGCAGCGATGAGCAGGTAGGAGTTGATGTAGTCACCGGAGTACGGCATGGAAATCATCGGCTGCTCAGCGGTGCCGTTCTGGCAGGTGAGGCCAGCGTAAGGGCCAACGGTGCCGTCGTAAGCAGGACGCTTAACGCGGTCGGGGTCGCCGAATTTACCGTAGCCGGAGCAGTGGACGATGATGAGCTTGGGGTTAACGGCCCACATATCCTCATCGGTGAAGCCCTTGCGCTCCCACGTGCCGCCCTTGGAGGACTCGAAGAAGATGTCGGTGTCCTTGAGCATCTTCAACAGAACTTCTTTGCCCTCGGGGGTGAACTGGTTCAGAGCGACGGAGCGGCAGTTACGACGCTCAGCCTGAGCAGCGTTCTTAGCATCGCGAACGGTGTCGCCATAGCCCGTGTTCTCGAGCCACGTAACATCGGCACCCCAGTCAGCCATGATGTTGCAAGCGCGAGGAATAGCTTCCTCCATTGCAGCGAAGACGATTTTGACGTCGTCGAGAACACCAAAGCTCGGTTTTTCGGTAGGAATGGCAGCCATATTGCTGGTCCTTTCTCGTTTCTCAGGGTGCGCCGCGCCCTCACACGGCGCACCCGTTGAGATTTCCCCAAATGCGAGGCGACTTGCGCCTCACGTTATTAGTAAACGCTGCACGGCCCCGCCCACGACGGAGCCATACGATGCGAATTACTGGCGATACGCCTTGATAGCGTTCTTGGAAGCGGTGAGAATCATCATCTCGTCGGTACCACCGGAGACGCGGTCGACACGCAGGTCGCGCCAGATGCGGTTGATGCGGTGCTCGGAAGCAACAGCGATGCCGCCCATGACCTGCATAGCGTCGTCAACGACCTCGAAGGAAGCGTTGGCGCAGAAGTACTTGCACATTGCAGCCTGGCCAGCGTCGACGTCGCCGCCGAGGTTGGTGTCGGCGTTCCAAGCAGCTTCGTAAAGCATGTTGCGCATGGAGTCGAGCTTGATGGCCATGTGGCAGAACTTCAGGGAGTTCAGCTGGAAGCGAGCGACCGGCTTGCCGAAGGCAACGCGAGCCCAAGCATGCTTGGCAGCGTCTTCGAAAGCAGAGATAGCCGTGCCGTAGTCGCAAGCAGCAACGAGCCAGCGCTCGAAGTTGAAGTCAGCGACGCCGCGGTTGAAGCCGTTGCCCTCTTTGCCGAAGAAGTCCTTCTCTTCCATCTCGACGTTGTCGAGGTAGACCTCGCAGCAGGAGTCCATACGCAGGCCCAGCTTGGTGAGCGGGGACAGCGAGATGCCCGGCTTGGACATGTCGACGAAGAACTCGGAAATGACGTCCGGGTTGTCGGCGTCGCGGCACATGATGATGAGGTACTTAACGCCCTTGGAAGAGGTGATGAAGGTCTTGGTGCCGTTGAGGTAGATCTTGCCGTTCTCGCGCTTGTAGGTGGTCACGAGGCCGGAAACGTCAGAGCCGGCGCCCGGCTCGGTGCAAGCGGAGTTCACAACCTGCTCGCCCGTGCCCAGGTACTTCAGGCAAGCATCGATCTGCTCCTGAGTGCCCTCGCGGACGATGGTGTTGTAACCGGTGAGCAAGTACAGAACATAGGTCGGGGCACCGTACTGGCCGAGAACCTCGTAGATCGCCATCAGCGTGGTGATGGGCTGCTCGAGGCCGAGGCCACCGTGCTCCTCATCGAGCATGATGCGGTCGAAGCCCATTTCGCAAAGGCCCTGGGCCCAGCGCAGCGGGTACTCGTGCTTCTCATCGCACTCGTGGAAGTAGGTCTCCCAGTTCTCGCTCTCCATGTAGTCGCGGTAGGACGCCACGATGAGCTCTTGTTCGTCGGTCAGATTGAAATCCATTGAGAACCTCCTTATTGGTTGCACTCACATCCGGTCTAGCCGGAATATGACAGGATTGGGTGGGCATCTGCCCTATTGAAGCTACGCCTGATGGCGGGTCTTCCAGAATTCAGCGGAATGTTCGATGCACTCAGAAGCTTCATCGAGCATTCGGGAGTAGTGAACGAATGCATGCAGCACGCCTTCGAACACTTCGTGCTGATTGCGCACGCCGTTGGTGTCGAGAACGCGATGCAAAAGCTCGGAATCGTCGCGCAGCGGGTCAAGACCGGCAGCGGCGATGTAGCACACAGGCATGCTCGTCGTAAGGTCGTTGTGGAACATGTCCACGTACGGCGCCTTGGTTTCGGTAGCCAGGTCGTTGAGCCAGCACTCGTTGTAGTAAACAAGGTCTTCCTTGCGCATGCCGTCGATATCCCAACCGTACAGGCGCTGCGACATGGAATCTTCCAGGCCATAGAAGCCGTAATACAGAAGCAGGCTCTTCACGAAGGAGTTGTCGCCTTCTTCGTCGCGCAGCCACAAATTCGATGCCATCGAAAGCACTGCGCCGCCCGAATCGCCGGCGAACGAGAGGTCGTCGCCGTCGATGCCTTCTTCAGCACCATGCTCGTGCAGGTGTTTGGCGACCATCACGCACTCCTGAATGTTGGTGGGATACTTCGACTCAGGGGACAGGTGGTAGTCGACGCTCACGACAACCGCGCCCGTTTTCTCGGCGAGAATGCGGCACACGCGATCGTGGGTGTCGGGGCTGCCCACAACAAAACCGCCGCCGTGAATGAATTCAATCACGGGAAGCTTCTCAGCTTCGACGGGGTAATAGTAGCGAGCCATGAATTCGCCCATGGGACCTTCGAACGTGCGCTCGACGGTCTTGGTCATAACTGGACCGCCCTCGTTCCAGAAGCGGCGCTCGCGCACATAGTTCTCGCGCATCTCGGCGAATCCCACGTCGGTGACGAAGGCGTCGCCGGCAAGCTCGGCCGACTTCTGGAGGACGGCTTTCATCTGATCGTTCATAAGCAGCTGCGGATCGACTTTATTTTCCATGTTCAATCCTTTCTCGATGACTTGGGAAGGTGGAGAGGCGTTTGGCGTCGCCTCTCCACGAGGCCAGCGGATTCGCTGGTAATAAGGGGCCTGTGCGGCCGGTCGGCATTATGCAGGCCGGCCGCTAAAGTGCTTGAAAATTAGTTGGCCTGAGAGGCAGCATGCTTCTTGATGGCGCGGATGCACATGACCAGGAAGATGATGCCGAGGACGGCGAACATGATCTCGAAGCCGAAGATCTGGTTGAAGGCTGCGACGCCGGAAGCGTCGATCAGCGAGCCGTACCAGGTGTGAATGAACACGTCAGGCAGGAAACCGATAACGGAAAGGATGCCAGCGGCGGTGCCGAAGATTCGCATCGGAATGCCGAGCTCGGAGAGCGGCGAAGAGCCGATAGAGAAAGCGCCGTAGGTGGCGAAGCCGAACACGACGACCAGGCAGCAAGCCACGATGGACAGGCCGGAATCCTGAGGCATCACGATGAAGGCGCCCAGAACCACGATGGCAAGCGCGAAGCAGCCGATGATGGTCTTGGAGGACTTAGCCTTCGCAGCGATGGCGCCAATAACCGGGCCAGCGAGCAGGCCAATACCATAGGTACGAATGAGGCCGATGATGTTAACGGTGTTAGCATCGGTGCCCATGGCCTGAGACAGGTACGGAGTGGTGTAGGTAGCGCCCTGGTACACGCAGTAGACGCAGAAGTAACCGAGGCAAGCCCACAGAACGCCGGGGGTCTTGATGGCCTCAGCAGCGTCAGCAACGCTGAAGAGCTTGGCGTCCTTGTTAATCTCGCCCTTGAAGTCGGGGATGAAGACGAAGGACAGAACGCCGAGGATGGCAATCAAAACACCAAGGAAGATGATGACCGACTGCATAGCGAAGACGGTGTCGGGAATAGCGGCGATGATGGCAGCGTTGATAACGCCAACAACAAGGCCGGTAACGCCATAGATGGAGTAGGAAACACCAATGCGGGCAGGATACTCATCTTCTTCGCAGCAAAGACGAATAACCTTGAAACGGGTGCCCCACCAAATCAGGATGGAGGTAAGACCCATGCCGCCGAACAGCACGTAGCACATCTGCACGGAAGGAAGCATCGCGTAGAGGAACGTGAGCACTGCGGTGCCGACGAAGCCGACCCACGCCAAGGTGCGCATGCGGAACTTGTCGGCAATGATGCCCGAAGGCAGGTAGCAGATAAGAGCAACGATGCCGTAGAAGGACACCATTGCGCCCAAGTCGGCGTTGGTGCAGCCGAGGGCCGTCATCAAAGGATCGTAGAAGACGCCCTTCAGATACATCGGCGTGTAAATGATGGAAGAACCCATCGAAATGAGGATGATCAAGAACCACTTGTGGAAACCAGTGAGGTCCTTGTACGTCACCTCGCCCTTGCTCTTTGCAAGAATGGACATGTGTTTTCCCTTTCTCGTTTACCTTAAGAAAGCAATGCTTTCCGGTACGAGCGCCCCTCTCCTTGCTTATGAAGTTCTTGATCGTTTTCCGAATTGCTCCGTTCAAAAGAGCCAAGGACTTCATAAGAACTCGCGGGACGCGTGTCGCGCATGCGCGACGCCAAATAAGTAGGCCCCTTAAGCCCAGCGAATTCCGCCTCCTTCCAAGGGATCGTGCCATCGCATGAAGCCTTATTCCGGATGTTCGGCTTTGTTGCCGACTCCCAGTTCCCCAAAGGCCTCATCGATCAGACAAGTTGCATTTTGTGGCCGAATCGTGAAGTGCGCTATCGCACATCGACCATGAATCACGCTTTACTGGCAAACGAGTTAGTGGATAATTGGAGCATACTTAAAAAACTGTGATGCAGGTTTAATCCAGGTGAATTACCCTATTCAGCATAAATCTGGCCTATTGGAACAAAAAATCGATAAGCCAGATTAATAAATCGGCACATGCCGCACTGCGCGAGGGAAAGGATGGGGAACGCTGTGAGTATGGTTTCCTTCTTCGGAAGTGATGCGGAATCGGTAGAAAAAAGGGATGCGTTAGGCGTCCATTATCTTGGTCTGAGCCTTGTACTCGCGTGGTTTTATTGCCTGTGGTTCTCGCCAAACGTGTTCGTATGCTTGCCGCTCATGGGCCGCGCCATGGTGTATTCCTGGCTTGCGAGTCTCGCGCTTTCGGCGCTTGCATTCCTCGTAATGCCGTTGGCGCTTCGACGCATCAATATATATGAGCACCCTACCCTCGTATGGGTTTCAGCCGGAACGCTTGCCGCAGGCACGCTGTTGTTCACGCTTGCAAAGCCCTTGGCGACACTGCCCCTTTTTATTTGGGTCGTGTTCCCCATTGTGCTGGCCGTGGCCAACGCACTTCTGTGGGCCGCATGGGGCGAATTCTACACGCGCAAACGCTCGACGTTCGCGGTAGGCAAATTCGCGCTTGTCTACGGATCGGTGATGCTTGCAGCAATGATCATGACCGAGATTTTGCCCGCGCCTGTATCGAATGTGTTCGTGGCGCTGCTGCCCATTGCGTGCGGCGCAGTATATAAGTACGAAAACAAGACGGTTGAGGGACTTGTATTCCCCACGCTTTTGCCGAAGGCGATTCGCAAAAAGACGAATCGCGCAACGCTTATTATATCGGTTTCGCTGTGCATCGCGTGCGTGGCCTGCTACTTCACGATTGCTATAGTTCCTGAAGATAATATCCTCACAGATGCGGCGGCGTACCCCTTGGGAATGGATTTGGCGGCAATTCTGTGCCTTGTTATTGCGTCAATCGCGCGCGTTGGCAAACGCACCGAAGCCGCATACAAGCTTCTTCCCTACTTCATGGTTGCGGCCATTGTCGCCATTGCCTTTTTCCTGAGCAATCACGTCGAATTTGACACAATTGCGTTCACGCTCGCCGTTATTCTGGCCGGCATTTTCGAGTTGTTCGTGATTTCGTATTTCGGCACCATGTCGTCGAAGGGCTGCATGGCTCCCGTTGCGGCGTTTTGCGCGTCGAGCGCCATTGTGCGCCTGGGCTTTTCAATCGGCGAAGTTTGGGCTGTTCTGTACGAGGACATTCAGGGCATTTGGAGCATATTCGTCGAGCCCACATCGTTGTTCCTTATGTGCCTTGTGGCGCTGTCGCTTATTCCGCTCGTGCGCAGCGAGGGCGACATTATTCACGTAACCACGGCGCCTGCCACGCAAAACGACACCGAGGAGATTTGCGACGCGGTTATCGTAGAATTCAAGCTCTCGAAGCGCGAGGGCGAGATTCTGAAGCTCGTGGCGCGCGGCTACACGGTGGATAACATCTCGAACAAGCTCGTGATTAGCCCTTACACCACACAGACGCACATTCGCCACATTTACGCGAAAATGAACATTCACAAGCGCAGCGAGCTGTTGGATTACATCAACATGCACCGCGACAGCGAAAAGCCCGTACGCCCCGCCGCAAAGGCCGAGAAGAAGTAACGGGAATCGGGAGAAGATGGTGAGGCGCCCTGCGGGGCGCCTCTTTTGTGCTAGGGAAGCGGACCGAAAAAGCTCGAAGCGTCAGTCCACACTAGATACAGGCCGACACTGCGCAACACAACCATTCACACACCGCCACGTAAGCGATCTTCTAAACAGCGCATTTGCCAATTTAACGTCCCTCGCAAAGGAACTCATCAACCTCAGCAAGGAAACGGGCAATATCCATTGAATAATTCGGATAAGCTTCGTTCAATGCTTTCAAAGAAGCCACCCTGACCAGCAGCACGTCCTGCAATCCCTTCTTCATTCGCTCGCTTTTGGCATACATCTGATTAGCCTCGACCTCATCAACCGTGTCGTAAACAAACAGGTCGGTCTTTTGAATCTCATAGTCAATAACCATAAGGCAAAGAGCATCGCCTGAAAAATTTCCCCTCCGTGGAACGATTGTCACCGAATCTGAGCACGCTCTAAGTTTCTCGATTGCAAACAACTCATTGTTTAGGGATGCGATTTCCCTTCGTAGCTCGCCCCTAGACGCGGGCGTTTCTGGAACCAGCGGGGACCCCTCTTTAATAGCAAAGGCATTCGAGATCAAGGCAAACAGCCTCTTTTCCTTTTCCGACCCACCACCGAATTTCAAAGTATTTCTCGACATCACATCATAGGTTTCCAACGCGGTCGCCCATGCATGCTGGAGTCGAGTTCGAACTTGAGTTTCGCAAAACAGGTTGGTCAACCCAGCTTCAGGCGCATCGTGTCGAGAGATAACATGCGTGCTTCTATAGCCGTTTAGTTTTGGGTGCGCAATGTAATCCTTCACACCCGTTTCCGGTTTTACGTTTAGCCGATTCTCAATTGCTGCAGAGATTTGCCTTACCGCTTCTATGTCGCTTGCGATTACTCGACACCCAACGATATCGCACATCTCGTTAAGTTTCATATTCAAACCAGGACGCCTAAGCTTTCCAACAATGGTGTCCATTCTTTTAAGCCTACCGACAACAACAGCCCGGGAGTCTATCGAATATGAAATATCTTTAAGCGTCTCGGGTGCTTCGAGAAATACTTCTTTATGGGCTTCTCTCCACTCGTCAACAACCGACCTGGCAAACGACGCCTCTTCGCCAAAAGGGTTCACGCACTTTACGAGAAACTCGCCGGCCTTCTTTGCTTGATTCTTTGACAGCTTTCCGCTCATGAGGCCAGATTTGCAAACGCAACGTTACTGCAGGCCGAAGAACTGTAGTATTCCTTTATCGCCTGCTTAGCAATAACGGCAGTACAGCGTTCGTCATCGGAGCACCCATTTCTCGCATCAAGCCAAGGGGACTCAGCATGAGTGAGCGCGCTCAGTTCTTGCCCGCTAAGCTTACCCAACGCAAGCACGACATGCTTCACGCACGCCGCCTGCTCCTTTGTAACCTTGCCCAAATCACCCCCAGCTCGCAAATCTCCTTTACCGACGACAAACAAACCCTTGTGAGCCCGAAACAAGGGGGGGCACACGGGGCCATTGACCCAAGCTTCAAAGTCATCGGAAAAGAGCGGCTCGTCGAGGGTCACCAACGAATAGGCCTGACTGTAGAACACAAGCTTCTGAAGCTTCATGGTGGAGACATAGCCAACTTCAGACAAAACGTACTCAGCGACATCAAACACGCCAACCATATCTCCTCCTTGCTCTTGAACGGGAACTCGTTATAGATGGAAGGTATTATCTCACATATGTCAATTGGACCTGAATCTACTCTATTTATGTCGGAAAGCCGATCAGCATCGCACGGTGCGAACAGAGAAGAACATGGACCGAGAGCGATAGATGAGCGACGAAATCCAAAACCGTCCGTTCCTCTCTTCCCCATCGATGCAACCGACATCGCATTTCGCCGTATCACATACGAGGAATTAAAGTCGTTCTCCTCGATTACAAATCAGAAATAGACTGTCCATTTATGCGAAAACGGTCTTGAATGCTGTACGACTAAACGGACGTTCTTCATTCCTCTCCAAGGATTCCTCCACGTTCTGTCCTCCCGTTTTTTCTCAGAGGAATACAAGAACGACCGATGCACGGTTTCTCTTGAGATTTAATTTTCCGTCCCCTATGGGGACAGGAATATAATTTCCATTACTGCTGGTGACTGCATATTTCTTAAATGACAACCACACTTGATAGCTTGGTCTAAATCGATGTACTATGCTGACGACGTACAAAACGTCTTACGAACGGTAAAAAATGTCGAACATCGCAGAGAAGATAAGGGTACGGCGCAAAAACCTCGGTCTCTCGCAAGAGAGCTTGGCCGAGCGATTACACGTTTCTCGACAGACGATATCGTCTTGGGAGAACGGCAAGTCGGCCATAAAACTCGAGAACGCAAAGCCCTTAAGCGATGAGCTCAAGATTCCGCTCGATGAATTCTGATACAAGGAGCCCCCATGAACCCATCATACAATTTTTTTCTTAGCGAGAAGATCGCTCTAGCTGCCTGCAGGGCAATCAACAAGAATCCCGAGGTCCCATTAGAGAAGGAAAACCTGGTCAAACTTCAACACGGCAACATCTCGAAGGAGAATGCCCAGAAAAACATAAACACCCTCAAAAAGCTAGGCATCCTGGACGAAACGGGCCTACCAACTGACTTAGGGAGAAATTGGGCGAATGAGATCACCAGAAAAGATGCAACCGCCATCATTATGCAAACATCTTTCCCCAGCGGAACAATTCAGGCATCTTCCCTTCCTAGCAACGATTTCGTTGCATAGATAGCGAAGAATACGAACACGACGAAAAGCGTCGCCGAAAAGAGCGTCACAACCTTTCGGATTTTAATGCGCATCTGTGAGCCAGAGACGCCAAAAAAAGAGAGCTGCCGACACCGCTCGCCACAAAAGAAAAACGCCTTTTCTGAAATGAATGGTCAATGCGTTATGCGCGTTCCAATCACCGCAAACGAAGAACAAATTAGGACGATTGCGAAAACGGCGCTCGAACTCAACATTCCTGTCGAGTTTTTCTGATCAGTTCGACGAAAACCACTGTTAGGAAAAGGCCGGGGTTGCTACGACCTCGGCCGATGAGGCCTGGCATAAATAGCCGACACAGCGAAGCGAGATTTTACCACGTCAGCGAAGTAATGCACCGCAAACGCGAATCGCCTGCACCGCACGGCGTGTCGCCCAACTCAAACCTAAAATCCAGCCGCGGCCAAATCGGAAGAGAGGCGCGCCGCGCCAGCCGATTACACCCCTCGATTCAATCCAGCGGAGTCCCAAACAGAGACCCCCTCTGCGCTAGTCCCTCTTGGACAGGCCGCGCGTGTGTAGCTTGCCGACTACGTCGGATAGATTGTCGCTCCAGCAGTTGGACACGACCACGTCGCGCCGGCCTTGGACTTGGACTCCGCCAAATCGTGCGTAATCTCGCCGCCAAAGAACTCCGGCTCGTCGAACTCGGGCGCGTAAACCACCGCGGGCACGCCCTTGGCCCTGACGCGCTTCATGACGCCCTGGATGGAGCTCGCGCGGAAGTTGTCATGCTTGACTTCATGGTCAGGCATACACGCCGACGACCGGCTTCTTCCTGCCCTCGTGGACCTTGTTCCATACCATCTGCAGCACCTCGTCAACGACGAAGTCTTCGCAGGTTCGGTCGGCGTCGACGATGCCTCAATCAAATTCTGGGGCACGTCCTTGTGGTTCGCCAGCAGCTGCTTGGCGTCTTTGGGCAGACAGTAGCCGCCGTAGCCAAAGCCAGGGTTGTTGTAGCAGGCGCCAATGCGCTGCTCCAAGCACGCGTCGTCGATGACGTCGCGGGTATTAAGGCCAACCAAAGGCAGCAGTTATGAAATCGGAATGAAATCAGGAACCAGGACGGGAGTTGTCGGCAGGATAAAGACCGAAATGACGAAGCGCTCCCCAATCGCGCAAGCGAGCCCCGACCATTCCCTCGATTCAGTTCGATTCTAACCATTCTAACCACCATGGTTAGAATGGTTATATATACGCAGAACGAAATCCTGCAATTCTTGACTGAGCACCCCTCAACCGCCCGAAAAGAGATGTAGACACGCCCAGGAGGAGTCGATCCACAGCTTGCCGTATATTGAGGAAGATGGTGGACAAAAGGAGAGGAAATCGTGGCGGCCGGTGAAAGCCACACCTCGCGATACGAATCGCCACAGTACAGCGCTAGGGCAATTATCCGTATATACCAACTTGATTGCAGGCCTCATTCCGGTTCAAAATAGGTTGCCCTTTGCTTGTCCGACCGCCCTCAATACCAATGCGAACAATGCTACCACTTTCGTAGGGCTCGACATGCACGTCCGCTCGATAAAGGACTGCGCCTTCGCGCCGGCCACAGACGAGACCGAGAGGAAATCGCTCGGATGCAACCACCAGCAAGCTCGCATCGTGGATGAAGTCCCTGCCCCAGCCTGCGAAACACGTCTACGAGTCAGGCGTGACAGGCTTCCGCCTGTGCCGCAAGCTGCGCGCCATGGGCGCCGACTGCGCCATCGGCGCGGTGTCGAAGATGCACAGGCCCGCCGCCGACCGCGGGCGAAGAACGGGGCGACGCTACGCGCATTTCCTTGCCGTGCAGCTGGCGCTCGGAGTGGTCACCGGACGTGATAGATGATGCGGTCGGCGGTCTCGCGCCTGGACCCGTCCGTGTACTTGGCGGCTAGGTTGGCCATATCTGCCGTCCTTTCGTCGTCGTTGGCACGGTCGATTACGCGCAGAAGCTCGGCCGCATCATTCGCACGGCATTCATTAGGAACGAGCGCGGTATCGTGCCGTTACGGCCGCAGGGCGCTAATAGGGAACACGTAGACGTCGTGGGCAGCATCGTAACGACAGAAGGGAGACGTCGCAGTGACAACGGCGCAAAACTCAGGCTTAGGGTTGCGTGCCGCCGGGTTGGAGGCGACCTTTTCGCGCAAGCGCTCGATATTCCTGATGCCGTCGGGCACCTTGGCCTCGCCGAGCTTGATTTCCAACGCCGCCCAGCGGCCGTCGCGAAGCTCGATAACGACGTCAACCTCCAACCCATCCGAGTCGCCGTAATAGCGAAGCGACCCCAGGTGCGCGCCCGGCAGGCACGCGGCATAGGCTCGCAGGTCATGGACGCACAGCAACTCGAAGAGTAACCCGAAGGTCTGCCCGTCGGAGAGCAGCTTCTCCGGCCCCATACCAAGCGCTGCGGCCGGGATAGAGGGGTCGGCAAAGTAGCGTTTGGGCTTGGTGCGCAGACGCGACTTGGCCCTTACGGGGGCGTCCCAGCTGGGCAAGCTCTCGATAACGTACATGCCTTCAAGCATGTTCAGGTAGGAGGTGACGGTGGACGCCGCCGGCGCCCCGGCCTCGTCTCCCAGCGAAGCGTCCTGAGCGATGGTCTGCAGGGTTGCCGCTGTGGCGACGTTGCGCGCAAGCGAACCCACGATGCGCCGCGCCATGTCGGGCGTTCCGCCCTTCTTGGGAACGCTGACCTCAAACATGGCATCGAGATACTGGTCGACGACCTCTGCGGCCGTCTGGGCATCGGCCCCAACAAGGGCGGGCCAGCCGCCGCAGCATATAGCATCGGCCAAAGGCGCCAGCGATGTTTCACATGCCGATGGATTGAATACGCCCTCGAACAACCCCGACAGCGACACCGAGCCTGTGGACAGGCCGCGCTCCCACAGCGTCATGGTGCTCATGTCCACGCGCGCGATGCGCCCAGCGCCGCTATGGGTGACGGCGTCCTTGGCCGGGGTTGAAGAGCCCGTGAGAATGAACAGGCCGCGTTTGCCGCCGGCCGCGTCGACCGCGCGGCGCGTGGCATCCCAGGTGGAGGGAACCTCTTGCCACTCATCGACGACGTGGGGGCGCGCGCCCTGCAGCGCCAGCATAGGGTCAGCCTCAGCCAACGCCTTAACGTTAGTGTCGTCCAGATGCACAACACTCTCGCCGAACGCTAGCGCCGCCCAGGACTTGCCGCACCACTTGGTGCCGCGAATCTCAACTGCGCCGAAGGTGGAGAGCAGCCTCTGCAGTCGCTCATCGACGAGACGCGGACGATACGACTGGGGCTTTTCGGTTCCATATGCGACCATAGCCCAATATCCTTATCTGAAGTGGGGATACTTTATTTTCGAGGAATATCGTACTCGATTTTCGAGGATATACACACTTCATTTTCGAAATAGGTTCATGTGAATTTAAACGTCCCGTGGCTGAATACGGAGCAACGGTAAAAGAAAGCCTGTTCTACCAGATTGAACTGTCCATGACAGACTGATACAAACCACCGATAAGCCTCGATGGCAAGCAGATGACGAGGCATTGCCAAGCAAGCCCATCGCCAACACGCACCTCACACCGCGCCTCAGCGCGACCCAACCCAAACCTCCAGCAGGAAGGCCTGCCGCTGATCCAGCCGCTCAAGAGGACAGAGTTCTTCGCCGTGTCCAACATCAGGCGCAGGTTCGTGTTCGGCGAGCCCGGTATACAGCGCCGCTAAATCTCCGAGATTCCCAGGGAGGCCGTGCGCGAGGCCATCGCCAACACGCTGCCCCATCGCGACCACACCACGGACACCGCAGTCGAGGTCAACGTCTACATGGACTTCGTCGAGAGGGATGAGCCCGGGCCTCTTCCCCGAGGGCAGCGTTCCGGAAACCATCTGGCAGGGGCAGACGGCGGCCTCAAGCAGCGCAACCCGAACATCGCGCAGGTGCTCTTCCGCTCGGGTATGATCGAGCAGTACGGCACCGGCATACCGCGCATCAAGAGGGCGTGCGACGTCGCTGGCGTGGCATTCAGCTATCGCCAGGACGTCAACGCCACCGTCATTCGCTTCGAACGCACCGGGTCGCAGGTAAACGACCGGGGAAACATCGCAGCAGACGGCACAACTGTCATCGCCGCCAACCCGTCGGCACTTGAGGGTCTCAACGAGGCCGAGAAGACCGCCGTGCAAATTGCGCGCGACTCGGGCCGCGTTACGAAGAAGGCACTTATGGAGCAAGCGGGTGTCGGAAGAACCAAGGCGGCGAAAACCTTGAAACAGCTCGCGGAGAAAGGCGTCCTCGCGTGGGTCGGCAGAGGAACGAACGACCCTTACCAGTATTATCGCCTCAACGAAAATGCATAGCTCATAACCGACCGCGAGGTGACCGCAGCTGACCGTTTCGCACACAAGGTCGTCAAACCTCTGCCGAGTCGCCGTCGATCCGCCTTCGATGGAGCGTCCCCGCTCAACAGGGAAATCGTAATAAGCTAGTAGAAATCAAACCCGCGATGAAGGGGGCGGCAGTGGAGCCAAAACACAAGGAGATGGCCCAGCAGATGAGGGCCGACGGCGTAAGCGAGGAGATGATCGCAAGGTTCGCCGCCGAGGAGATGGAGGAAGACGAGTTCCACCGCATCAGCGTTACCGAGATCGAGGCGTTGCGGGAGTGGAAGAAGATCCCCGAGCACATCCGCAAGCTACTGCTCGCCAACGCGTTTTGCCATAACTGCGGCACGACGGAGTTCGCGCCCGGCTACACGCTGCGCATGCGCCGCGGCTGCGTGCTCATCAAGGGTTGCTGCGCGAAATGCGGGGCTGAGGTCGCCAGTAACCACCCGTCACTTGGGCCAGACCGGAAAGGCCCGGGGTCACCATGGTGCGATAATGCCAGCCGTGGATACGCTTCTCGAACTCGGCACAGAACGCCGGGCGTTCCGGACGCGGTCCGATAAGTGACATCCCTTTTGTCAAGACGAAAAAACAAGATTACCTGCAGAAATGCTCCGACTAGATAGCTGAGCTATCTGTTTCCTAGAGTTTGAACCTCCAGACTTTTGCAGCTCATTCCGACCGTCATCGACGATGAACCAGCTCCGAAAAGCTGCCTTCGAATCGGATAGAAAATCGTCCCATTGGGGCAGATTCCCAATGGGACGATTCTTCGCATCAGCGTCGACGTATACATAAATCCAGCATCGAAAACGATGCAGACCCCCATAACCGCCACGCATAGCCGTCCAGTCCAATATTCGCAAGATCACGCCTATGGGCAGGAGGCGCCGACGCCTCCCCCGTTCCTTCCTCGCCGAGGGGCCGAGGGCTAGTCGAGCCTTATCGGCCTCTCGGGCCTCTTCCTCCCCGAACAGTACGGGCAGTAGCCCGGCTTGGCCCCCACCCTGTCGCGGACGGCCATCTGGTAGACGTGGCCGCACTCGCCGCGCCACCATGCGAGCTTGCGGCTTATGGCCTGCACGCCGGCGGGCTTCAAGCGCTTGTTCATGCGCGGGTGCCACATCGCCGCTATGTCGGGATGCGTGGTGGCCAGGTCGTTGTAGCCGGCGAGCACCTTGCGTCCCGAGCAGTACGGGCAGCCCGGGTCCGCCTTGCCCTTGCGCGCTCGGTTCACTATGAGGCCGGACCACTCGTGGCCCTCCCTGCACTTCCACCAGACGCGCTTGTTTGAGTTGGCGATCACGTCGGTCGGCTTCAGGTCGCCGTTGCGCTCCTTGTTCCACTCCCTCGCGATCTTGGGATGCGTCGTCCTCAGGTCGTTGTAGCCTTTCAGCACCTTGCGGTCGCCGCAGTAGGGGCAACCGCGGTCGGCGCCGCCGGTCCTGTTGTAGGAGGATATCTGCCATGCGTGCCCACGCCCGCATCTCCACCAGACCCTCCTCGCGCTGCCGGAGACGATGCCGTCGGGCCTCAGGTCGCCGTTGCGCTCCCAATCCCACTCGGCCAGAAGCTCGGGATGCCGGCTCGCGAGGTCGTTGAAGCCGGCGAGCACGCGATGGCCCGAGCAGTACGGGCAGCCCAGCCCCTCGGCGGCCCGCTGGCGCGGCGACATCTGCCATTCATGGCCGCAGCTTCCCCTCCACCAGACCTGCTTGGTCGCGTTGAACCTCACGCCGTCGGGCCCCAGGTCGCCGTTGCGCTCGAAATCCCATTCGGCCACGAGCTCGGGATACGCGGTGGCCAGGTCGTTGAAGCCGCGCAGCAGCTTGCGGTTCTTGCAGTACGGGCAGCTGTCGTCGACGCGCATGGAACGCATGCTCACCTTTTCGCGCCAGACATGGCCGCACGATCCGCGCCACCACACCATGGCGCCTGCGTGGGCGTGGAGATCCTCGGCGCGCAGGCCGCCGTTCAGCTCGGGGTCGAGCTGCCTGGCGACGTCCGGCCTCTTTGACCCGAGGTCGTTGCTGCCCTTGGCGAGATAGTGTCCCCTTCCCCCATGGCACGACGGGCACTTGCGGCTCCCTTTGCGAGTCCCCCGCAGGCTCTCGCGCCATTCATACCCGCACGTCGGGCATTGCAGCCAGATCCTCTTGGCCGTACGGTCGGAGACCTGCGAAGGCTTCAGGTCGCCGTTCTTGGTGGGATGCCAAAGGTGCAGGATGCCCGCGTCCAGGCACTCGGCGCTATTGAAGCCCTCCAACGTCAGCCTCCTGCCGCAATACGGGCATCCGGCATCGTTGAACGCCCTCGTCCTCACGGACAGCCGCCAACTGTGGCCGCACTCGCCGCGCCACCACACTCGGGCGGAATCGCAGCGCGAGACGTCGGACGGCTTGAGGGGCCCGTTCCGCTCCTCGTCCCATTGCGCCAGCAGATCCGCATGCCCGAACCGCAGGCACCATTCCTCGAAGCTGACGTTGAGTTCCGCCTCCCTCAGAAAGCGCGACCACTTGACGCTGGACTTGCCGTGGCCGATGCCGTGGCACGCGCGCCCATCGGCGGCGTCCAGCGCCCGGGCCTCCTCCACCAACGAGTCGAAGGGGGCCAGCAGCTCGGCCCGCCCGTGCTCTTCCAGCCACTTCCGGGGATTCTGCCTCCAGATGCGCGTCATCACGCCGTCCCACAGATAAACCTCGCGGTGGCTCGCGATGCTCACCGCGTCGGGCGTCAGGTTCCGGTTCTTCACGGGATGCCAGAGCTCGGCAAGCTCGGGGCACAGCGTTGCGACGTCGTTGAATCCCTTGAGGGCCTTCCTGCCGGAGCAATACGGGCAGAGGGCGCCGTCACGGCTGTTGACCCTCTTGGCAATCGGCGCCCGCCACTCGTGACCGCACCTGCCGAGCCACCACACCTGCTGCTTGAAATCGGGGAAGACCGCGCTCGCGGGCAGCGGGTTCCTCGTCGGATGCCACTCCTCGGCGATGTCCGGCCTCACCGTAGCCAGATCGTTCTTGCCCGGGACCAACGCGACGTCCGCGCAGGCTAGGCAGTCGTCGAAGGAGCGGCCCGTTCTCCTGGCGGGCGCCTCCACCCACTCGAACCCGCAGTCGGGGCATCTCCAATGGACCGGCCTGCCAGAGCGGCAAACGCAGTCGTGCGGGCCCTTACCGCCGTTGGCATCGTAGTCCCATTGCTCCAGAATCCGCGTGCGGCGATGCTCCTCGCACCAGACGTCAAGCGGCTTGAACCGGTCGGGGTGCACGCCCGGCAGCCCCTCGAACGTCTCGGCGCCGTCCTCCCTGCGCGGATGCCTTGCGATGCACTGCCGCCTGTCGGCGGTGTAGACCTCGATGGCGTCCTCGGCGATGCGCACGGCGACCTTGCGGTCGGCATAGCGCGGCGGCACGCCGTAGAAGTTGCCGCGCACCCTCACCACGCCGTCGAAGGAGACGCCGACCTTTCTCCAGGTGACAGGCGCGAACTCGGCCTCCGGCAGCGGCTGCAGGCATTCGCGCTCCTCTGACTCGAAAATCTCGTTCCTGCTGCGCCCCTTGAATGCCACGACTGGCCGGTCGTTGTAGACCTCCAGCAGCTCGGCGATGGCCAGATTGAGCTGGCCGAGGCTCGTGAACCGCATCTGCTCAAGCACGCCGGCGATGCTGTTGGCCATGATGCGCACATGGCTCTCCACAGCCGCCTTGTCGGTGGGCGTACGGACCCGTGCGGGCAGGACCATGGCGCCGTAGTGATCCGCCAGCTCCTGGTAACGCGGGTGGATCGAGCGCTCGCGATTCTCGTCGAACACCACTCCCGTTGCGAGGTTGTCCGGCGCGACGAAGAGCGGCGCGCCGCCGAAGTACGAGAACATCGCCTTATGGTGCTCAAGCCACGACTGCATGCCCATCTCCAGGCTCGCGCGCACGAAGGTCTTGTCGCTGTAAGGCAGCGTGGCCACGAACAGCGACACCGGCGTCACCTCCTCGCCGGCGCCGTACAGGCTGAGCTTCCTGCCGGCCCAATCCACCTGCACCTCCTCGCCGGGATGCCAATTGACGAGCATCTTCGCGCCCCTCGCCTGGGCCTTGACCAGCTGCACGAACCTCTCGCGAAACGTCGCGAAGACATAAGGCGGCCTGTCCACGGAAAGGGCGACGTACGCCGCATACGCCTCCTCGACGTCGTCCGCATCCAGCCTGCGCCCGGCACGGCCTTGGATATCCTCCAGGTCGACGGGGTTGCAGCGCGCCGCGTCGCGGGGATCCACCAGCCTGGCCAGCTCGTCGTCGCTGAGCTCCACCGGCACGGGCCAGCCCAGGCCCAGCTCGGCGGCTCGCCTCGAGACGGCGGACGCCTTCGTGGCGCTGCAGCCGCAGAGGAAGGCGACTTTCTCGAAGCTGAGCCCCACCGAGCGCAGCTCGATGATCTCCCTGTAGGGCAGCGCGCTCATTCGGCATCACCGGCCAGCTTCTCCATGACCTCGGCAACGCCGATTTCCCCGCCGCCGTCCAAGACCGCGCGGCACGCCTCGTCCAAAGTGACCCCGGCAGCCGACGGCGTCTTCCTCAAGTCGATCAACTCCTTGCAGGTGCGGAACCCCTTGCCTTCCTTCTTGCAGGCGGAGAGCACGCGCTTCATGACGCGCACCACATTGGGGCCCTCCTCACTAGCGAGCGCCAGGAACCTGTCGTCCATCCTTTTTGCGAACCAACGGTGCCCGGGCGGCCTGTGCGCGGGGTCGGTCACCGTGCACCGCCCCCGCATCTCGGTCATGCGCTCGTGCCGGGCGACCAGTTCTCCGTTGAGGTATGAGCGAACCTCGCCGTCGGTCCAGCTGACGCGCACTTCCTCGTTCGAGTAGCGCCATGGCACCGAATAGCGCACGCCGTCGACAACGAAGTGGTAGTCGTCCCGAACGAGTCGCGTCGACCACGTAGCGAAATCGGCGTCCTCCGCCGGAAGCTCCAGCATCTGCGGAAGCTCCCGCTCCTTGAACAGCGTCCAGCGGGCCGGCCCGTCCTCTGATCCCATGGCGTTGTACGCCTCCAGCTTCCCCTCGACGTAGGCATCGAGGTCCTCCAAGCTCGCGAAGTCCATGCCCGCTACATCCGCGATCACCTTTCTCGCAACGTGCGAGACGGTCCTCGCGTCCAGCGGCTTCCCGGCGCCCTCCGCCCCCTTCGCGGTCTTCGGCCTGGCGCCGTAGAGCACCGTCCGGTAGTGCCGGGCGAACGCCTCGATCGTGCTGCGAGCCGTGACCGAGACCTTGCACTGCGCGCAGTCGGTCACGTACGGCACGCCGCCGAGCGACCTGAAGGCCCGCTGGCAACAGGTCATCCAGCTCTTGGTTCCCATATCGTCCGCCCTGCATAGGAACGTGGCGTCGCTGTAGGCCATCGCGGCCACGAACACCGGGAACGCCGCCTGCTCGCCGGCGATCAGCGCCGACCCCTTTGACCAGTAGGTTCTCATGTACTCGCCTGGGTACCACTCGGGAATCCCGGCGGCCCCCATCTCACGCCGCCACCCTCGCAAGCCCGTGCAGAAGCTCGAGTACGCGTACGGCCTCTCGCCGGCTTCGCGGCATGCGGACACGTACTCGGAGTATGCGTACTGCAGCCGCCATCCGCGCTGGTCGCCCATGCGCTTGGCGAAGTAATCGTAGTTTGGCAGGGCGCAGAAGCGCCGGCATCCCTGGGCGCTCACGATCTTGCCGCTATTCGGTTGGAGGCTTGCGGGAGCCTTCGCCTTCACGCCCCCGAGCAGCTAACCGTCGCCGTCGCCGCCCTTCGGCAGGTTGCGGTACAGCGTGCTGCGGCTGATGCCGGTGGCCGAGGTGATCTCGGACAGCTTGTAATCGCCGCTCTGGTACATGCCGATGGCGTTGGCCAGGGCGCTGGGATCGACCTTCGACTTGCCGCCCGAATGCCCGGGCTTCGCCCGAGGACCCTTCCGGCCCTCGTCGACCCCCATGATGGCGGCGGCATGCCGGAAGAACGCCCCGTGCTCCTCCTTTGACGTGTCGATACCCTGGTCGAGGACGACCAGCTCGGCGGCCTTCGCCCCGATCTCGAGCGCCGCCCTCACCGCGGACGCGGAGGTGGAGCCCAGAGCCCCGAGCGACGCGACCACAACAACGTCGCCGGCATCGACCGACCCCAGCAGCGATGCGATGCCGCTGTCCACCACGAGCTCGCAGCCAGCCGCCTCCAGCGCCTCCCGTTGCTTATTCGGACCATGGCCAGCTGGCGGCCTGCAGTAACCGACCCTCATTCGCGCTCCTTCCGCTCGCGTACATTCTAAGCCCCACGCCCCCGCGCACAGCGAACACGCCCCGAAACCGCGCACGCAAGCCCCGCGACCCCGCGCCGTCGCCGTCGACCCGCCACCGTGCTCTCGAACACGCACGCTCGCACGCCCCCGCTCATACCGCGCAAGGGCCGTCGACGTTCTCCGATTTCTTTTCCCCAGCGCCCCTGGGACGCCGGGGAAAACAAACCGCCCTGCGGGCTTCGGACAACGGCGCCTCCTGCCGTCGGCTTCTCCTTTCCCCCTTGCACGGCAGCGGGCCCATGCGGCCCACGCGCCGCGAGGCACGCCAAAGGGGCGGGCCAGAAACGACTCAGGAGGTCACTTATGAAGAACTTGCACGAGCGCGCGGTCGAAGCAGCCATCCGATTCGTGGAGCGCAAGGGCTACGAGGTCTTGGACCGGAACTGGAGCTGCGAGAGCGTGGCGGGCCGCCTGGACCTGGTGGCCATGGACGAGGACGCCATCGTCTTCATCGACGTCACCGCGGCCAACCGCGAAGAGGGCGGCTTCAGCGAGGGAAACCTCACCCGCGAGCAGTTCGAGCTGCTGGCAGCCACTTGGCTGGAGGGCTACACCCCCGAGGGCGACGTCCCGGTCCGCTTCGACGGCATCGACATGATCGTCGTCAACGCCGGAAGGGCCCTGCTCAGGCACCACATCAACAAGCTGGGCTCGCTCGCGGAGTCCTTCGCATAGCAGCCGACTCCGGAGGCCGAAGGGGCCGCAGCCAGCGGCTCCTTCCCCTCCGCGTCCCCAGCCGCGGCGGCGCCTCGGCTGCGAGGGTCCACCCTCGCGCTCCCAGGCAGCCCCGGCCCCTGCACCCCTCCCGCCACGGGTTTCCAGCGCGCTTGCGCCGGCTCTGGGATGCCGCCTGGCCCCTCCGCCGGGAAAGCCGCTGAAAAACCCCGGAAGCCGCATCGCGCACGGGGCTGCGCGCCCCATGCCCCGCCCAAGGGGCACGCCCCCTTGGGAATCCCACGCACGTCCTCCGAGCCGGACGGGCTCGCAGCGCTCAGGCGCCGCGGGGCTGTCGCGCGCGAGGACCCCGGCTGCGCCGCCCACACGACATCCCCGCAAAACCCGGGGAAGGGCCCTGCGGAAACCGGGTTTGGCGGAGATGGCGGCTCTCGCCTTCGTGAAGCCGGCTCCGCCGGAGCCGTCGCGCGCGGATCGGCATCCAAGCGGATGCAAGCCGGGCTTGCATCCGAGCAAGGCCGGATCGAGCAGAGAGAAGGGAGCGACGCAGCATGAGAACAGCAGCCACCGGAAACGGAGCCAGAGCGATCGCGCAGCCGTCGGGCGAAAGAGCCACGGCGATCGCCGGCGCGGCGCGAGGCGGCGCGGCAGGCGCGAGGGGCATCAAGACCAGGGTCAGCTACGCGGGCGAGTGCAGCCTCGAGGAGGCAGTGAGCCAATACCTGGCCGCCAGGGCGAACTCGAGGGCGATCCCGGCCCTGGCCGAGGCCGGCGCGTGACGGGTCCGGGAAACCGGGGCGCGTTGGACACTTTCGCTGCCCGCCGACCCGACGGGCAGCGGCGCGCGCCCCGCTGCTAGCATCCGACCGTATCACAGCGGGCACGAAACCGACTAAGGAGGAGGAAAACCGTGAGAGTTATCACCGTCAGCAACTTCAAGGGCGGCGTGGGCAAGACCACGACCGCCGTCAACCTGGCCACGCTCTGCGCGCGGCACGACAAGAGGACGCTGCTGATCGACCTGGACCCCCAGGCGTCGGCGACGGACTACTTCGGCCTCTACGAGCAGGCGGAGGACGGGGCCAACGTCATCGGGCTGCTCTACGAGGGCATGACCGTCAGCGAGATGGCCTACGACAGCGGAACCGACAACCTGCGCGTCATCCCGGCCACGCTGGCGCTCATCAACCAGAACGAGTTGCTGCTTGCCGAGCAGTCGCTGCGATTCGCGCTGGACGACGCGGCAGGCGAATACGACGTCGCGATCATCGACACCGCCCCCAGCGCCAAGCAGCTGGTGCTCTGCGCCTACGTGGCCACCAGCGGGCGAGGCGACGTCATCATCCCCGTGAAGCTTGACTCCACCGTCATGCGCGGCACGGCCTCGGTGGTGGATTCGCTGCGGCTCGTGGCCACAAAGCTGCGCCTGCCCGTGCCCAGCTGGAGGATCCTGCGCACCTGCGTGCCCGGCAGGATGACCAACGCCGAGGCCGTGGGCGAGGCGATCCTCGACCGCTTCTTCCCCGACCAGCAGTTCCGCACCGTGATCCACGAGTCCGCCAAGGTGAAGGAGGGCAGCTGGGAATGGAAGCCCATCGTGGAGTTCATGCCCGGCAACCGCGCCGCCGTCGACTACGAGAACCTGGGAAGGGAGCTTGGGCTATGGGACGAGTAGACGACATCGCCAAGCGCTTCAGCCTGGCGGGCGTGCTCGACGAGGACAGGCAGGCGAAGCAGAGGTTCCCCGTCGAGGAGATCGAGGTGGCGGCCATCGAGGACCATCCGGCGAACGTCGCCTATTCCATGGACGAGGACGGCATCAAAAGCCTCGCGGAATCCATCAGGAAGGACGGCCTCACAGACATCCCCATGGTGCGTCGGAAGCCAGACGGCGGCTTCCAGATGCTGTCTGGCCACAGGCGCAAGGCGGCCTACGCGCTGCTGGCCAAGGACAACCCTGCGTTCGGGCGCATGCCCTGCCGCATCGTCGAGGGCGTCAGCGACGACCAGGCGGTCACCCTCCTGCACACCGCGAACTACTTCACCCGAGAGCTCAACGTCATCGAGCGGGCCAAGGCCACGCAGGCGCTCGGCATCCAGGTGGAGCGGATGCGCGCCGAGAACCCGGAGCTGAAGGGAGTGCGCACCGCGGAGCTGAAGGCGGCGATCATCCGCAACCAGACGGGGCGCAACGTCAGCCCCGCCACCATAAAGCGCCAGGAGCAGACCGCGCGAAGGGTCGAACAGGGCCTCACCGAGGACTGGAGGTCCGAGGCGATAGAGGGAAACCTCTCGGACACCGACATCGCCACACTCGCCGCCATGGACCCCGATGCCCAGGCGAGACTCTACAAGGAGAAGTCCTCCGCGAACGCCGGCAGGGCGGACACCTCCAAGCTGATCCGCGAGGCCGGCGGGCCAGGGGCCGAGGCGGTCGGCAAGCTCGTCGCCAAGGCCCTCAAGGCCCTGCGAAAGGCGGCGGGCACAGCCGACGAGAACGCCGCCGTCGACGCCTCCCAGCTCGACGAGATCGAGCGCTGCGTGCGCGACCTGCGCGCGATCGCGGGCCCAGATCGACCCCGCAGCGATGCTGAGGCCGCGGGCTCAAAACGAGCCCGCAGACGGACCGGAACCACGGGCTCATTCTGAGCCCGCTGGCAAATGGCCGGAATCTGAGTTCCGGCCCCTTGGGCTAGCAAGCTACCTATCCCGTATCACAGATACGGGATAGCGCTTGCGGCGGCGGTTCCGGCGGAGCGCCGCGGCGGCGTCTCCGACCTCCTCCCCGCCCGCGGCATTCCGCCGGGGCCGCCGCCGCAACGGGCGGCATGGAGCGCCGAGACCGCGCGCCGG
>OLNJ01000347.1_pt1 | contig 42074 bp, 40 predicted proteins | sample 1672191 | NCBI WGS metagenome assembly OLNJ01 (sample SAMEA3136657, study PRJEB25190) | human gut metagenome | biome: human gut; feature: human-associated habitat; material: faeces | place: Austria | collected 2013
ATTAATAGTTTTAATATAAAGGTATATTTTTATTTATTATGACTGATTAATTTGCATATTTTAATAGTTATTTGATTTTATTAATCTATTCATTTATTTTATCTTTCTAAAATCTATAAAAATATTATCCTTATTATACGATTCATTCTATCATAAGCTAAAACTATACTTTAATAACCATATTATAACTTATAATATGGAACAATAAGTGGAACAAGCTCCCTTTTTTCCTATACGCGTGTATATGCGTGTACGCGCACATGAATTCACTTATTTTTTATTATTCATACTTAAGCTATATATTCTTGTTCCTGGTAATCTTCTACTCTTACAAAAGCTCTTTGTTTATTGTATATAGGAAATCTAAGCATTCCCGTCTTATTTTTATCGTATGATTTCCAACCTTCAATCTTTGCCATTATAGAAGCTATCTCATAGTTTTCATTATTAGTTCTTGTTAAGGTTAATCTGCTACACTTAAAAACTTTCCACCCCCAACATAATCATTTAAATACAACTCTTGTTAAGGTTAATCCTCTGGTGATATGTAATTTATCTGCTAAATCTTTCATTTAAATACAACTATTGTTAAGGTTAATCGGGTGATTATACTGGAGCGTTGGAAGGAATTATTAAATTTAAATACAACTCTTGTTAAGGTTAATCCAGAGATTTATCTAAATCATGTGTATGTTGGAACAAATTTAAATACAACTCTTGTTAAGGTTAATCATATAATTTTTTCTTGGATAATTATACTCGTTACTATTTAAATACAACTCTTGTTAAGGTTAATCATGAGTTAAGTATGAAGAAACTGTATGAAAAGATATTTAAATACAACTCTTGTTAAGGTTAATCTACCACCATAAATATCGCAATAATCCATAGCGTCTATTTAAATACAACTCTTGTTAAGGTTAATCGCAACAAAATCTTACAATAATAAACTCTCTATCTTTATTTAAATACAACTCTTGTTAAGGTTAATCAATGTTTGGGTTAAATATATCAGTTTATAAAAAATAATTTAAATACAACTCTTGTTAAGGTTAATCCAAAGTAAAATACCTACTTATAATTTTACCAATACTGCTAAGTGCTTACAACTACTACTTATACAAAATTTTTACCAACCGTTAATTACTTTTTACATTAGTGATTAATTATTACTGTAAAGCTAGAATTACTCCTAGTTAATAACATATTTTTATAATGTTCCACTTGGTAAAATTATTTCTTTAGATACTTTATATTATTAAATCCTCACCTGTTACAATTGATTTTCCACCAAATACTTCTTCATCAAATACATTATCATTTAGAAGTTTAATTATACATATGAAATCTTCATTTTTATCGGTAACTCTATCTAAATCTTTTTTCAATCTTATTAATTTAGAAGGTGTCATTTCTCCTCTAAAAACCGATTTTTGAAAATGTGATAAATATTTTTTACATACTTTAAAAACTTTATTTACTCTTTCTTCTTTTACATCATAAAATACAAAAGCATAATTATAATTTACTTTTTTAGACATTACATTCCCTCCTTAATACTGAAAGGAATAAATTCTTTATCTTCCAATATCCATTTTATTAATTTATAGCAATCAAGCTTTATCGCCGTCCTATAGCTAATATTTCGTTTTAATTTTGGATGCTTAAATACAGATTCTAATCTTCCCTCAAAAGCTTCTATAAATATTTTTCTACCTTCTTCGTTCAACAAACAATAGTTAACCTTCTTTTCAAAGTGTTTATCTACTTGAATTTTTCTATTATTAATTAAATCAAATATTGTTTTATAAACTATTACAGGTTTAAAAACTTCACTTATATCTAAACTTAATGAAAATCTTCCTTCTGATGGTTCATGTAGAAAACTTATTCTTTGATCTAGATGTGTTCGATATATAGATGAGATTGTCTTAGTATATAGCAACGTATTTCCAAAGGATATCATTGCATTTATAGGGTTATCTGGTGGTCTTTTCACCCTCTTATTCATTATAAAATCTTCAGGTAAAAATAATTTAAAATCTGAATAAAATCTCTGCCATACCTCACCTTCAACAGACATTAATTGATTAATATTTTCACTCTTTTCCACAGCTAATAAAAACTCTTTCCTTATCCAATCTATTGTTTCCTTTACTTCTTTCTTATTATGTTTATAATAATGATAAAGAACTTCACTTATATTTATTCCTATCCCTCTTACTATTGCTTTTGCAGCATATAATCTATCTTCATCAAATTTCCTAACTTGTTTTACCAATAATTTCCCGCTATTATATTGATTTCTTGGATAATATGTTCCACTATATCCCTGGTGATAATTAAAAAAATGTACTACTATATTATTGCTAGCTAAAAAATCTAGTAATTTCGTATTTATACTTACTTCATTTAAACAATATATTTCCTTTGTATTTTCAATTGGTATATAAACATTTTTACCATTCTTTCTGAAGCATAAAGAATTATCTTTTCTTGTTAACTCCCCCATAGATGTTATATATCTAGTACTCCCCATATCTCCTCCTTAAATATAGCAATATTCATAATAAGCACATTTCTTACATTTTGCTGAATTTAATACTTTTGGAACTTTACCACCTGTCAGCAATTTGTCTATATCTTCAATATAATTCAATAACTCTCTCTCTATTTCATTTGTTAATTCAAAATATAATATCTTATTATCGCTTTTATTTTTTTCAATACATTCTAATTTACCTCTTCTTACAATCCCTTTATCCTTTAATACCTTTAAATAATATAATAACTGCCATTTCGCAGCTTCTACATCAGCATCAGATTTTTTTACTTCAGTTAAATATTCTTTAGTTAACTTATCTATTTTTATGTTGTCTATAGATATCTCAGAATTTTCACTTGTAGCTTTCTCTTCATGCATAGCTTTACCTATCTTTACAATTTCACTATTATCTTCTAGATTCAATCTATTACCATGTAAATAACATTGCCTTCTACAATGAAAATAGTAATTTATTAATGTACCATTAACTTTCATTCCACCAAATCTCCTAAATCATTTTTTGTACATGCCTCTTATCTATAATGATTTCCACGAAATTGCATATATAATCACCTTATTAAAATAAATTAGAGCCAATAAAACTATTGATTTTATTGGCTCTAATTTATATTTATTCTCAAATACTATTAACATAAAATATCTAAATTAAAAATGCTGCATAAAGTGGAACTGACTTGATTCCATTTTCAAAGCCAAAGTTTTTAGCAGATACTCTTATTGCATATTTAGGCTGATATTTTTTTATAAACTGTTGTAAACTCTTTGCTCTTACATGTTCTGCTGCTTTTACTTCTATAGGTATTATGTTTCCATCTTTATCTTGAATTAAAAAATCTACTTCTGCACTTCCTTTAGATTCCCAATAATAAGGTATATATCCATTAGCATTCAACGTAAAGCATACATAATTTTCAGTTAATGTACCTTTAAAATCATTAAACACTACTCCTTCTGACAAAACAGCATTGGCCGGTATTCCAAATTTAGAGCAAAGTAATCCTGTGTCAGTCATATATACTTTAAATGAATTAAAGTCACTATATGCTGATAAAGGTAATTTTCCTTCATTACATTTTATACATTTTAATATTACTCCAGAAGATTTTAACCATTCTACAGGTGTTTCATACTCATGAGCTCTAGCTCCTGATTTTATAACCTTGTATTGAAATTTTTTATTTTCCTTAGCTAATTGAGCTGGAATACTATTAAATGTAGCCATTATTCTAGTGGTTTCATTTGGTGTTGCATATTTAGCCATATCTGCAACATATGAATCATTTATACCTTTCTGAGTTGCCAGAACAAAATCAAAATCCTTCTTTTCAATATACTCCTTAACTACAGCAGGCATTCCACCTATTACTAAGTACTCTCTATATATATCCATAGCCTTATTATGCAAAGATAATTCTGTATCATTATTAAAACATTCTTTTATAATATTAATTAAATCTTTTTCATTCATAGCCATTAAAAACTCTTCAAAATCAAGCGGATATAAAGTTTTTAAATCAACTTTTCCTACTGGAAATGAATACTGCTCTCTATTCACAGCAACTCCAAGTAAACTTCCAGCAGCAATTATATGATATTCATTTGCATTTTCATTAAAATATTTTAATGACGTCAATGCTCTTTCACATGCCTGTATTTCATCAAAAAATATTAAAGTTTTCTCTTTAAATATACTTTTTCCAGCATTAATAGAAAGCTCTCTTACTATTCTTTCAGGATCTAAATCTCTTTCAAATATTTTTATTAGTTCTCTATTATTTTCAAAGTTAAAATATACTACTGAATCATAATACTCTTTTCCAAAGGTTAATGCAGAATACGTCTTTCCAACCTGCCTTGCCCCTTGTAAAATTAAAGGCTTTCTATTAGAACTATTCTTCCAATTTATTAACCATTTTAAAACTTTACGTTCCATTTAATGTTACCTCACAACACTTTTTATAACTTAATTTTACGCTCTATCTACATTTTTATCAACTTATTCTTATTATATACATATATACTTTCTTTAAATACATTTATTCTTAATTTATATCTATTTAGATACAACTCTTGTTATTGTTAATCTTGTTCAAGATCCTAATCCTCCACCTAATAAACTTAATTTAAATACAACTCTTGTTATTGTTAATCTGTTTGGTAATAAATGGTAGGAGTAGGCAGAGATGGATTTAAATACAACTCTTGTTATTGTTAATCATACATTACTTGAAGATAGTGTTTACTTATCTTTATTTAAATACAACTCTTGTTATTGTTAATCTTTAACCGTTATAAAAATTTAGCACTTAATATGTTATTTAAATACAACTCTTGTTATTGTTAATCGGACGACAAATTGAAATTGGTGGTCGTAAGACAAAATTTAAATACAACTCTTGTTATTGTTAATCCATAGAAAATTCAAAGTTTCTATATATTTTAATCAACTTAGCTTATTGCTATATCTAGCATCTTTAATTTTTTACCAAGCAGCAATCAATATTTAAAAACTTAAGTTTTTTTATTCTAAACTCTATACAAATCCTAATATCTACCCTCATAACTATATAATTTCACTTGGTAAATATCTATATAAAATCCCCTATTCCAGTTATTAATTTTTCTTTATCTACCTTGCCATCTTTGAAGTAACTTTCACCATCTTCAAGATAATAAAGATCTCCAACAATCTCATTTGGCATTATATTGTTATTTTTTTGTACCTCATATATAAAGTTATTCATCTTAGCCCTAACATCTGATAGTTTCACTTCTTTTTCTGAATATTTCATTTTATTATCTCTTAATAACTCTATATACTGATTCCATATATCTTTACCATCTAAAACCTCTCCATTTTCTAATGGAATTTCTCTTGCAAGATAAACTGACTGTCTTTCCATAGTATCATCAATTAATTTCATTTTTTCTGCTACCTGTGAAAACTTTAGACCACCTACATCTTCTTTAAAAAATCTTTCAGTATTTAGATTTTCTCTTGTTGAATCATTATAGTTTTCTTTTAATCCTATAAGTATCTTCTCATAATACTTATTAAAATTTTTCGATATTAATATCTCTTTAACCCACTCATTTATAAGCGAATATTTTTTCTCTGCTCTAAAATCCCCTCTATAAATACTTTCTGCCTCATCTAAATTAAAGAAATATACTATTCCTTTATCTAGACATGAACGATTTATTCTACCCATAAATTGTTCATCACCATCTAATTTAGAAATATCCTTATACCCTATATCCATATCAATATCTACTCCAGCTTCAATAACTTGAGTTGCAACTAGTATTACTCCATTATGATTTAAATCCTTATCTTTTACTTCTTTTAATATTTTTGCTCTATCTATTGAGTTATCATCCCCTGTAAGTAAAAGCACCTTAGCTTCTAAATTTCTATCTATTAACTCTTTATAAAATTCATATGCAGTTTTTTTCTTTATAAATTCCATTAAGATTTTCTTTTTACTTTTACCCTGAATTGTTATATGCTCTAAAAGTTCTTCTCTCTCCTTATCTATAAGATTATAATTCACCTCTACCCTATTTTTAAAAAGTGGATTAGTAAAATATTTTTCTCTATTTTCTATTAAATTTACTGTTTGACCTTTTATTTCAGTTAATAAATCTAAATTAGGTAATGTTGCTGACATTATAATTACTTTTATATTTAATAACTTTGAAAATACTTTTAAGAATGATATTATCTCTGTCCATATTTCTAGCTTATAGCTTTGAATTTCATCTAATACAATTACACTATTGGCAAGTTGATGAAATGAAAATATCGATTTTTTATCATTATTAAACATTGTATTAAAGATCCCAACATGAGTTATTAAAATAAATGGATAATTCAAAAACTGCCTATTTAATAATGCTTCATCATATTTTTTAAATTCTTCTTCATCTAAGATATTATCCTCCTTTAATTCTTCCATCTTTATAGCTGTAACAGAATTGATAACAGCTATCTTATTTAAAACTTCTTTTTTATCTCCAAAAATTTTACTTAAATTAGCTTGATTTTGCTCTACCAAAGTATTAAATGGTGAAACATAATATATCTTTTTTAAGCTATTATTATTTTCTATTAACTTAAAACTTAAATTAGTAGAAATATTACTCTTCCCTCCACCGGTTGGGGCTTCTAGATAAAATATTTCTCCATCTTTATTTTCATTTAAAATTTTTTCTGCATCTAAAAACATCTCTGTCCTTAATACGTTTATATTTTTTTCATCTGAAAAGTCTTTTCTTTTACCATAATTACTTTTTTCATATTTTCTTATACGCTTATAAATTTTTGTATCTTTATAAACATCATAAAACTCATTTATGGCTGATATTTCTCCAAAATCATATACAACTACTCCACTCATAAATTCAGATGTTGAGTAAAAGTCACAGGCTAAAAGTATGGAAAATACTAATCGTCCATAAGTATATAGATATATTGAATCTTCTTTATCTAGTTTTTTTAAATATTTTAATGCAGCATCTCCTATATTCCATGCTTTAGTACTATTTAAAGAAAACTCATTACACAATACATCTTTGTAAGATTCGTTTAATACTGATATAGCTTTATTAGCATCACCATAATCTTCTCCATCTTTATTAAAGCTAGCTATAAATTTTTCAAATTGACTTAAATCACCATGATGTTTTGATATTAAATAAGCGTTCAAGTATAAAAGTTTCCTTAGCATTTTTTTGCTTTTGCCTTGTAAACTTTCTACTTCATCTAAAAAATAATCAATATAAATTACTGATGAAATTATTGAATGTTTACTTTTTATGTTCTTAAAATTATCTGTTTCAAAAAGTTCATTATCCATTTTATCTTTTTGGAATATGGGGTTTATTTTACCTACATCATGGAAGTTAACTATATTCACCAATAATTTTCTAAATAATTCTTTTCCTTCTATACTTACAGTTCTTAAAAATTTTTCTTCAAAATTTTTGAGTATAGTATCTAAATTTTTTGCATCATAAATCTTAAAGAAATATTTATTAGATAAATCTATATGATTTATTAATTTTTCATACTCATATTTATTTCCTACTGATTTTTTATGAGCATAAAAGTTATATTTACTATTTACTATTTCGCTGAAATCTATAATTTCTCTCTTATCTAAATATTCCATATATCACCTCATATAATGTAAGGAGGGTTAACCCCTCCTTAGAAAAATGCTATATTTTTATTACCTACAGTATAAATTTCATCTGTATTTATATCGTAAATTTCCATATTGGTATATATAAATGTTTCATATTCATACATATTAGTTTTTTCATTAAGTCTTATAGGTAAATTTTCTTTGTACTTATATGGCATATAATTCATATCAGCTACACTATCACCAAAATTCACATAAGATTTAGGACATAAAGAATCTATACTTTCTATTTCATCAGCAGCTTTTTCTGATTCATATATCTCTATTTCATCTATATTAGCTATATGGTCGTTTTTGCCTAAGTACGGTATAAATATACTTTTATAATTTGTTATATAATCGCAAATTTTTTCAGTATCTTTTGAGTCTACCAAGACATATATATTCCAAGAGGGTTTTTCAAGCCATTGCTCTTTTATTATTAAGTTTCCACCTTGCTCCTGTGATGCATATCCAACTGAATTATTAAATATTTGAATCTTCTTAGAAAAATCTCCTCTCGAACCTTCTTCAGGTTCTATGGCAACTTTTATATCTTTTAGCTTTTCATAAAATTCAGGATATTTATCAGTTTTACTCATTTGGTTATAGCCTTTATATCCTACTATTGCTCCTAATATTCCAAGTAAAGCTACTTTATGAATATTGGAATAAGTAAAATATAAATAAGTATTTACATCTGGCTTTTTAAAGAAAGCATTATCTCCATATAATCTAAATTTTAGAACCTTCATATCTTATACCTCTGTTTGTGTAAATATATCTAAAAGCTTAGCTCCTTCAATATCTGATTCAATTTCTGTTGTATATGGATTATAATAAACTTCAATACTTTTAATTTTATTACCTAACTTACCTAAAAGTTCTCCACATTTAACTTCTATAATATCCTTATTATCACCTTTTTCAAACTTTACATATTGAGAAAGGTTAGGTAAATATAAGTCTTGTTCTGTTTCTACGAATAATGCAAATTCATTTTCACAGCCTATCTTGGCATTAGTTGCATATGATGTAGCTGATACCAAAGCAGCATTCTTAAACTTCTTATAATCATCTTCAGTATAACCTTCAGTTACTCCTAGCTCCTTATATTCTTTATATGCTAATGGATTTATTGAAAATGGATAGAAATAATGAGCTTCTGTACTTACAATCTTTGTTCCAAGAGTTGAATTTTTCGCTTCTTCTGCATCTTCGTCTTTCTTTTGCTTCTTCTCTAAGTCTTTTCCATCTCTAAATGGTGATAATATTTGCTGCTCATCTGCTGCTGTATCTTCATACTTATTTAATCCTTGCCCTATTTGTATAGCTCCTGTAATTGATATATTATTTCCTTCTTCAGCAAATGTTGCCCCAAAGTTTTTTATATCTATAGAGTTAAATAAATTTTTTAATACTTCTGCTGTATCTTTTGTCTTCTTTAAATCTTCTACCGAAAATATTTGTTCATATCTTTCTTTTAAAGTTCTTGGTACTAATATTGATTCTACCATGCCTTTTTTCTTATCTTCCTTTTGGCTTAATTTCATAGATTTTATATAAAGAACTTTTTCTCCATTCTCATCCCACATCTTTTTCATAGGATATTTTAAAGCTTTATCACTTCCAAAAACCTCTCCATTAGATGTTGTTTTTGGATATCCTGTAAAATCAGCATTCCAATTAGCCATCTTTGATGATATTCCAATTACTCCATATACTCTCTTATTCATTACCTTGAACCTCCATATTCTCAATTATCTCATCTTCATTACTTTCATAAATTAAACTACTGTGCAGAAATCCTGCCATAATCATATCTTGATTTACCTTATTTTCAGGTGTATAAGATAAAACCATAGCATATAAATTTCTAAACCTTAGTGAATATAATTTAGGATCATAGCTATACTTTTTATATAACTTACTTAAGTTATTTTTTATTACTTCATTATTATTTGTATTAATAAATGGCCTTACTAAATGGTATGGTCTCTTAAGACCTTTACTCTTTGATATAAAATAACTTACTAATTGACCTATTGCAAAATAGTATTCATTATCTTCAGAAATGCTTTCAGTAACTTTTTCAGCATTTACCTTATTTCTTAAATTATCTTTCACAACCTTGATTATATCTACCATACTCTTTCCTCCCTCAAAATATCCTTTAAACGCACATCTTAAATTAAACTGTTTGCTCGCTTTTTGTATATAGCCATTTTCTATTGACCCTTTTACTAAACTTACAGATACCTTACCTAATAAATATCCTATTTCATTTGATTTTTTATTTTCCTTTAATCCATCCTTATATAACCAATTAAAAATAGCTTCTCTTGATATCAATAAATTTTTCTTTTGATTATTATCTTTTATTGATATATCTCCAGCATCAGTAAAATAATTGTTTATTAAGAATTTTGAAAAGAATATATTATCAAGTATTTTTTGAATATCTACTTTCTTTCTAAATGATCCATATTCAAAACCATCATCTGCTGATTCCTTTACTCCTAATACGTTTTCAAATACTAATTCTTTATTTAAAACATCAGAATATCCAACTATCTTATCATAATTTTGAATTTCTAATTCCATTCCTTTTTTTATTCTAAAGAAACTACCAGTAAATCCTTGGTCTGGAAGCTCTCCATTCTTCTTAGGATCAATTTCTTCATCATCAATGTACACATTAAGTTTTCCTTCTGCCGTGAAATTCATTAGATAATCAAAAAACTTTTTTTGTAATAAAACTTCATTACTATCAATGAGGTAAGGAACTTTTACCTTTCTAGTCTTATTTTCTAAATAAGGTTTTTTTGAATTTAATCCCATATTATCATTAGGTAATCCATATAAAACGTTTTCTATTTTCTCATTATAATCATTTTTATTATAGATATTAGGAATTATATATCTTTTGTTTTCTCTTTGATAATCTTCTATTGGATATTCAAAAAATATTTTTAAATAATCTTTACCTGGATATTCACTTCCTAAGTCAAAAATATTTTCTTTTATCCATTCCTTTATCTTATTAAGTAACTCAATATTTACTTCACCAATTTCTTCTTCGACTTCTTTATATATCTCTTTAGGTTTTCCTGACTTATATTTTAGATATGGATTAGCTAATATCTCATAATATCCATCTATTATTTCATTAGTAAGCTTTTTATCTTTATCATTTGCTGTAGGAAACTTATCTTTCTTTATAAAAAATGATAAATAATTATTACTGTGTATTATCTTTTTACCGTCAATTGGCTTATTCATTGTAATTAGAGTACTGTTGTAATCATATATTCTTATATTCTTTAACTTAACTTCTGACAAATTAAGTTTTCTATTTTTTTTATCAAATTTAACTTCTATAGGTTCATCTTTAATATAAAATTCATCTTTATCAGTTCCTATTATCAGATAAGTTCCATCTGCAGGAGTATAATTATCTAATATGAGTTTATCTCCATGTTTATCTAGTTGCTCTTTAAAAACTTCTAAACTTTCCTTTAACAATATTTCACCTCCCTATAACCACCTAAATCCTACAAATCCAGCTCCCCTAGAATTATTCTCACCTAAACCTGTTCCCAAAGCCATATAGGCTATAGTTTGAGATATTTCATCATCTGCAATATTCAGTTGAATCTTATCGCCTAGTAACTTAATATTTTTATAGTTAACTGCTATTGGCTTATTATTTTTAAACTCAAATCTTGTGTAAAACTCAAAATCTTCATCTATCTTATCACCAGTAAAGCTATTATATTTTTTTATCAAGTTAGTCTTAATCCTATTTTCAAATTCATCTAAGCTAATATTTCCTTTCCAATAGCCAGTACTATCTTTAATAACTATCGGAGTAATTGAAAATACCTTATCTATATGCTTTCTACTTATGATTTTAATATCAGTCTTTAACACTTTAATAAATTTAGTTGAAGTATTAGCTAAATTTTTAATAAGATATTTTGCTAAATCTTCATCTATAGTTCTTATTTGAAATGTATATATATTGTCTTCTTTATAAATTCCATCAGTTTCTAATGGATAAAATCCATTATTACAATAATTTTTGTAACAATTTTTATTATGAAACTCTAAAAACTCTTTATTTCTGCTTAGAGTTGAATCTATAACTTCTGATATAACTTCAAACATATTATTTTTATCTATATTTTTTAACAGATAATTCTTAACCGAAATCTCATAAACTCTAAATTCCATATAAATTTACACCTCCTTCTATATTTTACCACATTAATGTTTATTTTTACCATTTATGTTCAGAATATTTTGTCTATTAATTTTTATAGTTTTACTTATTATGAATTAATTCTAATCCTCTTAAGCACTAAGCTTTCTAATTCAGAAAACAAGTGGAATGAGTTATTGAATAAACTACTTTAAAACTCCTAAGTGTATGTACGTGTATGCATATTTACTAGTATCATATATTTTTTAATTCATATATAATTCTCATTCCACTCATTCCAAAAGGCTATAAACTAGTAATATCATTTGTTTACATAGGAATGATAACTGGAATAACCGTAATTCTCATTCCGCTCATTCCAATTTTTCTTTGGCTTATTAACTTTCTTATATTTATATTTTTTTATTTTTAAACTCATTCCTACCTCATTCCTATGCTCATTCCACTCTTACAAATGCTCTTTGTTTATTATATATAGGAAATCTCATAGTATTGGTTTTATTCCCTGAATAAAGTTCCCAACCTTCTATCTTAGACATTATTGCTGTTATCTCATATGAATCTGATTTTTTAAGACTGGACGCATCTTTTCCAAAGCATTCACACCATATTTCCATGGAACAAACAGCTTTTCGTTTTTCCGTTCCAACTTGGCCTCCTACCAAGTCATCTCCATTAAGAAATTTCCTTCTTTCATATAAGTTCATACTACTCCAATTATTAGGAAGTAGTTTATTTAAATACTCTCTCACAAGCCCCTCTCTATCGTCACTTTCCATAGCTTCACTTTGTTCTTTAGATGCTATTTCTAACACCTCTCCTTTTAGATATAGTTCCTCTCCTTGTTTATAAACATATAAAGCTTCAGCCCATATTTTATCTACATCTTCTAAGTCCCAAGGTGAACTTAACGCTTTATCTGGATCCACTGTAACTGGCCAAAATCTACGATTACCAGTAACATCTCGTAAAAAACCTCCTTTATTATTTGTAGTACCTACAATAATGCATTGTCTTGGATGGCTTTCTACATTTACTCCATAACTTGCTCTATATTTATCATCTGTTCTTGTTATAAATGATTTTACATTTTCAACTTCAGCTTTTCTCATACCAGCTAGTTCTCCAAGCTCCATAATCCAAAAACCTTGTAATTTCTCGGCAGCTGTTTTATCTTTCATATCTTCTAAAGTTAAATTATCAGAAAACCACTTACCACCAAGCTTTGAGAATAATGTGCTTTTTCCCATTCCTTGTTTACCATTTAAAATAAGTACAGAATCAAATTTAACTCCTGGTTCGTACACTCTAGCAATAGCTGCAACTAATGTTTTTCTAGTAACTTCCCTCGTATAGGCATTGTCCTCTGCCCCTAAATATTTTATTAATAGTGTTTCTAATCTTTCTTTTCCATCCCACTCTTCTAAATCTTCTAAATAATCTATTACAGGATGAAATGCTCTTTCTGTTGCTACAGCTAATAAAGCATCTTTTAATTTTGCTGGAGACCATATATTATATTTTTTTTCTAAATATATTTTTAATGAAGCTAAATCTGAATCGTTCCACCCCTCCTTTAATCTAATCCAAGGTAATTTACCTTTTACATCCAACATATCTTTATGTTTGTTATAAGCTATTCCATGTAAGTTTTTATCATTTCTTAATATTTTAACTATATTATTTAACGTATCTTTTATCTCACCTGTTAAATCAATTTCTAGTTTATTATCATTATCTTCAAGCTCTCCAAACTCTTGTCCTATATCTTTCATCTTTTCATTAGTAATTTGTTTTTGTACTAATTCATCTTTAGTACAAAATTTACGCATTGCTTTAAATGAAGGTAATCTTGAAGTTCTTGTATCTTCATCAATATTTGCATCTAACTCTGAAAACTTGTGGATTCTTACTAGATCAAAGGCGTTACAAAGAACATTTGCAGCCTTATCTGTGGCATGATGTGAATAGGCAAATTTATCTTCATAAATGACTAAGCCTGATGTTGAGTCTGCTTCAATATAGTCATATCTGCCTTTTATTAGACTTGGTTTATAGATATGGTTTAAAAATTTATCGATGGCTTCTTCCATAGTATATGCTCTACAGAAAGCACCTATCAAGCCTTCTTTTTCTAATGGATTTGATTGTTTGGCTAAAGCCTGCATTTGGTGTGAAATGTTATTTTTGATTACTTTATTTTGTCTTGATGATATGGGCCATTTACTGCTATCTCTATAATCTTCATATCTTGAAAGTATAGAATCTGGATTTAAAAACTCTCCATCCTGCTTTTCAAATATAAACTCACCATTACTAGATGTTGATGGCCAATACATAAGTCTTGCTGGTTCGTATGTTGAATCATCAAATTGCTCTATTCCAATATCTGAAGCTATAAGTCTCCCTATTGCTGTATATTCATCAGCATTTACATTTCTACTTAAAGGTATTATAAGTCGTAATCTATGCTTGTCTCTTTTATGCTTATGAGTTGAATAAATGCAACAGGCAAACTTAAATCTTTTTGTTACTTGCTCCCATAAATCATTTTCTGCATAATCTAAATCAAGGGTTAACATAGACCTAAACTCAACAGAATCTTTGCTACGTCTACCATCTTTAAGCTTTCCTCCTACGAAGCCTCCAACGTCTTTTATATCATCCTTCTTAGCCTTATTCATTTTGCCATATTCACCTACAGTTTCAACAGTTCTTATTGTCTTAGACACTTTATTCAAAAACTGCTCCCAAGTTATATCTACATTCTTAAAAACTTTATCTCTTCTTGAATTACCAATAGCTATAATCATAAACAATCAATCCTCTCTTTACTTTTTGTAATATTTACTTTCAAAACCTTCTGCATCAAGTGGTAGTCCTCTTGCCCAGATAGGAGTTTCTGTCATTATTTTTATAACTTCTTCTAAGGAACCTTGTCCTTCTTTTGCTTCTATTATTATTTCATCATGGACATGCATTACTATGTCATAGCCTTTATCTCTTAATCTAATCATAGCTTCACCAAGTATATCTCTTGCTATTGCTTGTACTATGTTTTCTACAAGCTTTGGCCCATATGTTTCGATTCTTTCCCACTTTTTAGCTGCACTAACTCCTTCGTATGTAATTGAATCTCCACCATATTTATTCTTTTCTATTCTCGGTTTAACATATGATAGTTTTCTACCACTAGGCAATGTAATAAACATTATGTCCCCTTGATAATATATTTTTATATACCCAACTATATTGACTTCTCTAGTCTTTAAAGCATTTATAGCAGCTTTATGTATGGCCCACCACAGTCTACCTATATTAGAGTTTGACAATCTCCATTTATTTACCAGGTCTTGAAGTTCATCTTCTTCAATTCCCATCTCAAGAGCTCCCATAGCTTTAAGTGCTCCTACTCCTCCCCCGTATCCAAGAGCTAATTCTGCAACTTTACCCTTTACTCTAAGATTCGACTCTTTAGTTATCATCTCTATAGGTACTTTGAAAAGCTTACTAGCACTAGCTTCATATATCTTTCCATGTGATTTAAATACATCAATTCTCCACTTTTCATCTGCAATATATGCAAGTATTCTCGCTTCTATAGCAGAGAAGTCAGCAATAATAAATCTAGCACTCTTCTTTGGGATAAATGCACTTCTGATTAGCTCTGATAATAATTGTGGTATATTATTAAATTTATCTTCTAATTTTAAAAAGTCTCCTTCTTTGACTAAATTACGAGCTGAATCCATATCTTCTAAATGATTTTGAGGAAGATTATGAACCTGAACAAGCTTCCCTGCCCATCTTCCAGTTCTATTTGCACCATAAAACTTAAACAATCCTCTAACTCTAAAATCTTTAGATACAGCTCTTTGTATAGCTTCATATTTTCTAACAGAGGTCTTTGATAACTTTAGTCTAAGTTCTAATAATTCTCTTACATCATCATCGCAATCTTCTAATATCTTTTTTATATTAACTTTTGATAATGACTTTATTTCAATTCCCTTTTCATATAACCACTTTTTAAGCTGAGTAACTGAATTAGGATTACTAAGTCCAGTAATATTCTTAGCTTCATTCAAGGACTTATTTTTATAAAGCTCATCACAGCTTATAGCTTTAGTAACAAGCTCCATATCTATATAAATACCTCTATCATTAATCTCTTGGTCTAAAACATAAAGCTTATGTTCATTTTCTATAACAGGAAATCTTTCAAGCTTCTTTCTTATAGCTCTCTCAACTTCTACATCCTTAATACAGTATTTCTTAAAAAGCTCCCACTTTTCTAAAGAATCCTTAGGATAATTTCTCATTAATTTACCTATCTGCCCTTCAAGGCTATACTGACTTTTATCATTTCTAATAGTACAAGGAACTGAAAAATATTTTATAAGCGCTTTCCCCTCCTTCATCTTTTGTTGCTCTAAATTTAGCATTTCTGCTACTGCTTCTAAAGATGATGGTAAACCTAAAGAAAGTGCATGTACCGCTGTACACCTCCAAGACTTAGATGATAAACTCTTATTAAGAAATCTACCTAAACATACTCTTTCAAAGTTTGCATTAAAGGCAGTTTTGATTATATTTTTATCTTCAATAGCCTCTAATATATTCGTAGGTATCTTTTCATCATTAGCTAAATCTATTATCTTTACCTCTTCATCATCAAAGGCATACGCAAATAAAAGAATCTCAAAATTTGAAGAAGCGGTGTAAGGATATACACCACTTTTTATTAAATCAACATCAGAATAGGTTTCTATATCTATAGATAAAATTCTCATACTACCTCTTCCCCCTAACTAAAAAATCCATCTACATCATAGGCTTGAAAATCATCTTTTGCAGTAGTACTTAAATCTAATCGCTCACCATCAGATAACTTTTGGACATTACCTAAACTACAAGCTACACCTGCATTATTATTAAATTGATATGGATAAAAAGATAAACTAACTCTTCCATAACATCCACTATAGACTTCAGCTTTATCTTTAATTTCATCTATATTAATATCAACAATCTGTGGTTTTATAGTGCTTTTTGCATTTATAAAAAAGCTATTTTTATACACAGGATTACCTGGCTTTTCCACATCACCATCTCTTAAAGGTGTTCTTAACTTTTTAGATTCTATAAGTCCAAACCTTTTTCTTCCATTTTCTTCCGATGCAAAAATAGCTTCTTCAATTTCAAGTATTGTCTTTTCATCAGACTTTGGAATTATAAGAGATAAACTATACTTCTCATTTTCACCATTAATAGACCTAGGTTCAAAAATATTTACATACGAGAATCTAACCTCCCCTGTTATTACCTTATTAACCCATTTTTTATTTTTCATATTACACTCTCCCCTTTTATTAATTAATTTAAATCTATTTATTTAAATGGCATTCACTATTTAAAAATGCCCTCACTAATTACATATGATAGAATTTATCTATTTTACAGATTTTTTATTATTTTTTTAATTTATTTGTAAAAATATTTTTCTTATAAATTTTAACTATTTATTTATTAAAAAATAATAATCTCTAGCAAAAAGAAAAAGCACATATCATAAAAATGATAGTGCTTTCCTCTATAATAATTTAATTATTTAGCAATTCCTTTAACCCATACTCTTATTTCATATATTTACTTATTAACTCATTTGCATTAAACACTTTAAAATTTACATTTATATAAATCCTGTACTACTCCTCAATCTTTTTATAGTTAGTCCAACTTTGTGCTAAAAACATAACAGGTGGAACTACTATTAATGCTGCAAATATAGCTATTGAAATAGCTACAAATTTATTCTTTAATAATCCACCTATCAATAAATTTATGCTATTGCATAAAAGCACTATCAATCCCATAGATATTGAAGTGTTTACGGTTCCTAAATTTCTTTCTTCCCTAAATATGCTTTTACATTTGCTACACTCTATTTTCCCGTATTTTCTTACCATTGATTTTATTCTATTTCTTAACTTAAATTTTGAATTGCATTCTGGACAAATCATAAAATCGCCTCCACTGTTCCCCTATATTTATAATTCTCATTAATCATGTACTTTTTTCTTCGTACATAAATTCTCAATAATACTATCTCCCAAAATACCTTCAGATTTAATTATACATAAAAATAAGTTTATATAAAGAAATTTTTACCAAAGCAAATAAATGTCTCCTTAAAAACTCTATCTACCTGTGGTAAACTTATACTAAATTATTAACCATCAATTTTTTTAGGGGGATGATTATCATAAAAAAATATATTTTATTTGACTTAGATGGAACTGTTACAGATCCAATGATAGGAATAACAAAATCAGTTCAATACGCATTAAATAAATTCGATATTGAAGTAGAAGACTTAAATGAACTTTGCAAATTTATAGGACCTCCATTAAAGGATTCATTTATGAATTTTTATAACTTTACTGAAGAAGATGCATTAAATGCTATCACTTACTACAGAGAGTATTTTTCAACTAAAGGACTTTATGAAAATACAGTTTATGAAAACTTTGAAGATATGCTTATCTCGTTAAAAGAAAAAAATAAATCTTTAATAATAGCTACTTCTAAACCAACAGTTTTTGCTGAAAAAATCCTTGAGCATTTTAATCTTAAAAAATATTTTGATTTTATTGCAGGAAGTAATCTTGATAATACTAGAACAAAAAAAGCTGATGTAATTAGCTATGCCTTAGAGCAACAAGGTATAACTGAAGTTTCAGAAATAATCATGATTGGTGATAGAGAGCATGATGTTATTGGTGCAAAAGCTTTAAACATTGAATCTATTGGAGTTTTACATGGATATGGCTCATATGATGAACTATCTAACAGTGGTGCAAATTATATTGTAAAAGATGTTAAAGAGCTTCACTCATTACTTCTAAGCTTATAATTATCTTACTTAATAGTTGAATAATATACATATTAATAAAAGATATCTCATAAATGTTTTTACAATCTATGAGATATCTTTCTTTATTATAATAAATATGCTTTATCCATGGAAATAACCTGTTCTTGCTGAAACTACAACAAATGGAACTTCTGAACCATCCTTATTTACATAAGCTTGATATAAATCTCCTTCTAAATGCTCTAATTTAACAACCTCTTCTCCATAGGTATCTTTTAAATCTTCTTTAAATAGCTCTTCCCAGTTGCTTAATATAGGTGCATTTAGTGTAATATATTTAGCAAACTCTTCTATATCACTTGAATTTCCACCTGATGCTATATAATTATCATACAAAGCTGCTATATTAACTTCATTTAAAAATCTTGTACTCCACTTATATTTTTCAGCCTCTGGCTTATCGCCTTGTCCATTAATAATATAATCTTTAACTTTCTCGCTAATATTCTCTTTATTTATACTATTATCTGAAGGTGATTGACTTTCTCCAGAAGTATTATTTGAAGACTCAATTGAACTATTATTATCAGAATCATTATCGTAATTCCCAGTTGTATTATTATCTTTATTATCTTTATTATCTTCTGTATTTTGTGTACTGTCTTTTTCCTCGTTAGTGTCATTACTATTTTCAGTAATTTCTTTATCTGCTTTATTATTTTGTCCTGATTTACCATCAGAATCTTTTAAAGAACAGGCAGTTAAAAACATTGTAGAAACTAATAAAGAAATAATAATCTTTTTCATAATATAAGTCCCCTTTTAATTTTAATTTTATCCCTATATATAATTCTACTCTAAATTAATTTAAAGTCAAAACTGTATAGAAATTACTTCTATACAGTTCTAAATTTAACTATACATTTGTGGTAAGTATACTGTTACTCTTGTTCCTATTTCTTTTCTACTTAAAACACTAAAGTATCCCTTATGATTATCAATAATCCATTTTGCTATAGATAACCCAAGACCTGTACCTCCATTTTTCCTAACTCTTGCTGTATCAGCTCTAAAGAAACGTTCAAATATATGGGGTACATCCTCTGCATCTATTCCTATTCCATTATCTTGAACAGAAAAATAAGGTTCTCCTTTGTGATTTCTTCCTACTTTAAGTATTATCTCTTCACCAGACTCTGTATATTTAGCTGCATTTTCAACTAATATTCTTGCTGTCTGCTTTAGTAATCCTATATCACCTTTAATACTTATATTTTCTGAATTAATGTAAGTATATATATGATTTTCATCTATCATTTTAGATTCTTCAAATACTTCACTTATCATATCATTAAGTAAGAATTCTGTTATTGTAAGCTGAGTTTTTCCATTAATACCTCTAGCTAGGAATAATAGCTGCTCAACTAGATTTTTCATATTTTCTGATTCAGACTTTATTGCCGTAATAGATTCTTCTAATACTTCTTCATCATTTTTTCCCCAACGGTCTAACATATTTGCATAGCCTTGAATTACAGATATAGGAGTTCTAAGTTCATGAGATGCATCAGAAACAAACCTTGCTTGTTGCCTATAAGAATCTCTCATTCTATCTAATAATTTATTTATTGCATCTTCTAACCCTTGAAGCTCACTATCTCCAATATGTATTCTTTCATCTGATGTTACTGGACTTATATTGGCTATAGCATCCTCAAGACTGTGGAATTTTTCTTCATCAAAAGCCATATTACTAAGCCTGCTTGCAGTTTCTGCTATATCATTAAGTGGCTTTAATCTCTTCCTAACTCTTGCTGTACCAAATATTATTTCTTCTACTAAAAATATTCCCTGAATTATTACTAATACTATAAATATTTTTCTTACAGTATATAAAAAATTACTGGCATCTTTAACTAAGGTTTTTCCATTGTCCCAAATTACTGTGTAGGTAGCTGTTTCTATAGGATAAAAATCAATATGTCTTTGTGCATTTTGTACTACCTCTCCAAAAAAGCTCTTTTCAGAATCCATACACCAAAGAACTATTAATACAAACATCAAACATGCATTAAGTATAAGAAACTTCAAAAATAAATCTCTTACAGATATGGCATTAAGTTTTATTGCAATAGATGTAACATTTTTATTTTTCTTAACTTTATTCATCTTTAATTACATATCCTACACCACGTACTGTAGTTATTATTTTAGTCTTAAAAGCATCATCAATCTTTGTTCTTAAAAATCTTACATAAACATCTATCACATTAGTTTCTCCAACATAATCATAACCACATACTTTTTCTATAAGTACATCTCTAGTTAAAACTATATTTTTATTTTCCATCAATATTTGAAGCAAAGTAAATTCTCTATTAGTTAATTCAACCTCTGTATTATCATAAGTTACCTTATGTCTCATCTTATCTAAAGTTAATAATCCACACCTTAATATATCTTCTTTTTTAACAGTAACTACTCTCTTTTTAAGAGCTGTTCTTATTCTTGCAAGTAGTTCCTCTATTGCAAAAGGCTTTGTTACATAATCATCTGCTCCTGCATCAAGTCCTGATACTTTATCCATAACAGCATCCCTTGCAGTTAACATTATTACTGGAACATCAGAAGCTCTTCTAAGCCTTCTTAATACTTCAAGTCCATTTATCTCTGGAAGCATAACATCTAATATTACAAGGTCAGCTTCCCCACTTTCAGCAATTTCAAGCCCCGTTCTACCATTGTTTGCTTTTATCACTTTATAACCTTCGTGCATTAATTCTAGCTCTATAAATCTAGCTATTTTTTCTTCATCTTCAACAATTAAAATTTTAACCATATATAAACCTCTCTATTTAAACTTCTTTTTTATATCTTGAGCTACTTTTAATAAATATCTAAAAGCTTCATTAACCTTATCTATTTTATCAGTATCAAATCTTTTTGAAAAAAGTGAAATTTCTATATCAAAGAATAACGCTACTATAATTAAAGGTATTATCACCCAAAATGCAAAAAATAAAAGTACAACCACAACTGTAAGTGGTATTTTTACTAATACTCTATTACTTTTTTTAACTTGAAGAAATATATTATTTCCAGTGTCTATAACCTTGCATATCGCTTCAAAAATCCCTTCAAAATTATCTTTGCTTTTAGAGTTATCACTATTTATATTATCATCATTATTATGAGTTTCCTCATGTTCAGTATAACTCTCTCTATACTCATTTGAATAAAATATACTAACAGAAGGACTGTTTACTTTTCCATGCTTCTCTAAGTAAAGCATAGCCTCTAATATATCCCAATTACTATTTTCTAAAGCTATCTTAGCTTCTTCATAACTTATATTAGCTTTCTCCCTTAATCTATCTACTAATTTTAATTTGTCCACAAACACTCCTCCATAACTGAAAGTCCAAATCCCTGATTTGGTATCTTGAAGAATCTCACTTAATTATATCATATACCATAAATTTCCCATATAATGTTAAAGTCTACTATATATCATTTTACCTAAAAATAAAGGAACAAGCTTTACACTTATTCCTCATAAAAACATATCACTTTTCTACCTTATTTAGTACAATAGTTTCTTCTTTATCATTCCACTTAATAAAAACTTCTAACGAATCTTTATTTCCATACTTTGATACATCACCATGTATCTTTTTATCATAATCATTCTCAAAGGTGAATCCTCCAAATACATCATTTGCTAACTCTCCATACTCCATATAACCACCACTACCATTTCCAGATAAGAACTCTGCATTAAAAGAAACATCTATAGGAAATTGCTCTTCACCTAAATATTTAATATTTAAGCTCTGCTTATCCTCTTCATCAAAAATCATCGTTGATTCCCAATTAAGGCTTTCACCATGGTAAGTTACCTTAGTTACATTATTACTTGTACAACCTGTAATAATAGATACTACTATAGTTAACGTAAGTATAGCTAAGTATTTTTTCAAATTTACACACCCTTTTACCCATAATACTATTAGTTTATTATTCTAACTCTTGTCTAATTACTTTTATCTCATTTAATAATTCATAAAACTTATCTATATATTCCAGATATTCTTCATGGGTTAAAACTTCATAATCATCTGAAGCATATCTTCTACTGAAATAAAAATCCTTTAAATCTCTACATAAACTTTTATACTTTTTTAATTCACTATAGTCTTGTAGATATAATACCTCTAATAATTTTACTAGGTTATGTTCTCTTGAAATCATTCCATATTTTTTTTGTATTATTGCTTTTAAATTTTTCTCTATACATTGTTGACAATGTACAAGAACTCCATCTTCAAGCCCTATACTATCTTTAGTAGAATCTATAAATTTTTCATCAATATCTGCAAAGTAAAACATATCTCTTTTTACCATATTACCACATCCTTATATCAATTAAATCTTTATATATAGCCTGTTCAAAACTTATGTCTCTTGTTAATTCAATATATCTATCCTTATTATATAATTTTATATCTACGTCACGATTTAACTTAAGTTCTTCTATTTTATCCTCTAAGCTATGTCTTAAATTACGTAATTCTTTTAAATCTTTATTTTCAGATATTAGAATCAGTATATCTATATCACTATTTTTTTTATACATTCCTTTTGATATTGAACCAAATAAATATACTTCTGGGTTATTTAATATCTCCATACAAACATTTTTAACTTTAATTATTTCACTTCTTAAATTACTCTCAATGCAATATTCCACATCTATTTTCATATTTTCCTACCTATATATTTTATAAATAATCTATCCTTTACTACATATATTTCTTATTTTTATTATATACCAGCAATATTTATTTATAAACACGAAGGCTAAAATATATTATATTATGACCTTCTGAGCGCACGGTCTTATATTACTTTTCAAAAATTATGAACTGATATACTTCCTTTCGTGAAAATCCCTCCAAAAGTTACTATTACATTATTATTTCATATATAAAAAAAGAGTCGTATAACACAACTCTTTTACTCTTAAATATTAACTATCATAACCTTCTTTAAAATCCTTTTTGATAGTATCTGCTGACTTTGATACTTCTTCAAAAACAGTATTTACTCCATCATAATTCATGCTTGGACCTGATATTGAATACTTATATCCACAGAATAATCCTACTACTAATAATACTATAGTTGGCACTGATAAGAATATTAATAAAAGTAATGATATTGTTAATGATATTCTTATTGGTTTTTCATTAGCTTTTCTTATTTCAAAGAAATTTTCATTTCCCTTTTTTATAAACTTACCTAAGAATTTGAACATTCTTCCGATAACTTCACCAATACCACCAAACTTCTCTTCATACTTTTTATTATCTTCCTTTTTCTCTTGCTCTTCTTCCTTTACTTCGATTATTGTAGTAGTTTCATTATTTTCTACTTTTCCTCTTCTCTCTAGGTAAATTATTGCATCTAAAAGGTCCCAATTACATATTTCTAAAACCTCTTGTGCTTCTTCTCTACTTACATTAGCTTTTCTCATTAATACTTCGATCATTTCATTTCTTTCCATAATATATAACCTCCAAAAATTAAGTTGCTCCTACAAATATATATTAGTAATGAGCTTCCGTTTCTTACTATGGTTATATACTACTTTTGGAAAATTAATCTAAAATATAAGAAAGATTAAAATTAGATTAAAAAATTAATTTTGATATAAATCTATAGTAAATATAAAAACTGCATAGAATAAATTTCTATACAGTTAGTTAGTTATTAATCAATATATTTATTTTATCCCTTAAGTCCTTTTGCTTGTCGCTCCATATTTTCAACAACAACATCAAATATTTCACCTAATGAAGCACAGTATTCAAGTAACTTCCATGGTGTATTAGTATGGAAATGAATCTTAATTAATTCATCATCACCAACAGCAAGTAAACAATCTCCTTCAATATTTGCTGTAATATAATCGTTGATTTCATCTTCTGAAAGGTTATTCCCCTCTATTAATAATTGAGTATCAAATTTATATTCAATCATAATCTACACTCCTTTTATCATCATATCTACAATACAATGCCCTTTTATTTTATTTTTATTTAATTATACAATATAATTCTATTATTTTACTTACTATAAAATAGCACAGTACACCAGCAAAAAACCAACATACTGACTTTAATTTTTCCTCCATAATTTTTCTCCATACAAACTTACTTTAATAATATAATTATCTAACATCATATTTATAGTCAGATACTGAACCCTCAAAAATAGTTTCATCATTATCATTAAATAATATATATTCAAATCCCTTTATCATATACGTAGAATTATTACTTTCTTCTGTTCTTAGTAATTCTTGACTTACATATATGGTTTTATTCTCTTTTGGATGTACTATATATTTTTCAGGTAAAGTTATATAGTCTTCTTTTATATCTGACTTTATTGATGATGGTGTCTTAATTTTTATGTAAAATTCTTGGGTTTCATTGTTGCAATTTTTTATGTATAACCTTCCATCTATACTTATTATTCCATTACCTTTATTAAAATTCATATAACTAATTTCTCTATCAAGATATATTGCATTTAAATCTTTATAAAATCCTTTATAAACTTGTGTACAGTTTGTCCAAAGCGTAGGAAAAATACTCATTAATACAATAGTTGAAATAAATCTTCTAATGGGAGTCCTAATTAATCTATTTTCTTTAATTTCATTAAGCTTATATAAACAATAATAAATTCCTCCAATAACTATAAAACCTGAATAATAAAATACCCAATTCTCTCCACTAATAGGCTTAAATATTCTTTGAATAAATACCTCTGGCGAGTTATTACTGTTTCCCATTAAAATAAACATTATTCCTAGACCACAAAAACATAGTATTCTTTTTTGTCCACTTGATAATTCTTTCAAAAAATTCCCCCCAATCAAAACATATTAATATATACTTTATTTAATAAAAAATATGTATTAACAAGAACTCCTATTACTCCAATTCCACATAAGCTTCCCGTAAATAAGATTCACCCACTTTATCACTTCTCATGACAACTTTATTTATATTATACTACATAATTTTGGTAATAAATAAAAACTGCATAGTTTTTATTAACTACACAGTTTTAAAATGAAAAAAATATAATTAGTATGCTTTATAATTTGAATTTTTTACTTAATTCATTTATTATTTTTTCTTCATTATCTTCACAGCTTATTCCACCAATACTTATACTTGGTTTTGTCTTACCATGAAAATCACTTCCACATGTCATAATCAAATTATTATTTATTGCAAAATCTTTATAAAAAGCTGTTTGCTTTTCATTATGATAACTACTATAAACCTCTAATCCTTTAACTCCTGCTTTAATAATTTTTTCTAATAAATCTTTATTTTCTTTTACATTATTGCCTGGATGAGCAAGTACAGGAATTCCTCCGTTATCTTCTACCACTTTGATAGCTTCTTTCAGAGAAATAAATTTTACTTCAGCATATGCAGGTTTTCCTTGTGAACAGTAATCCCAATAAAAATTAACATAAGGATTATCACTTCTCAGTCCACCTTCATAGTATGGATTAAGTAATTTATTTTCTTTATTTTTATCAAAAAGCATTGCAGCTTCAGCAATCATTTCTCCATTAACTACTCCGTTTTTGGACAGGCTATCTATTACTGAATCTTCAAAATTTATCCCTAGCTCTCTAACTAATCTCATACGCTCTTTAGATGCTACTTGCTCTTGAGCTATTATGTTTTCTTCTATTCTTTCAAAATCATCACTTTTGTAATCTACGTTATATCCCAAAAGATGAAGATTCACTCCATCAATAGTACAATCTAATTCTATTGCAGGAATTATTGTAATATCTTTATCATCACAATATTCTTTAGCTTCAGCTACACCTTTTGTTGAATTATGGTCTGCTATTGCAAAATACTTTACTCCCTTTTCTAAGCATAGTTCTGCTATTTTTTGTGGAGAAAACTCCCCATCATTACTATAATTTGAATGCATGTGTAAGTCTATATAACTCATAATTTCTCCCCTTATACTTCTTGTATATTTTCGCTACATCTACATACTTTACTAACTCTTTCTGATGTAGCTAACATAAGTATCATCAATATTATTAAGAAATATGGTAAAATGTTAAACCCTAAAACTCCAGATAAAAATCCAAATATCGGCGGTACAAATGTACTTCCTACATAAGCTGTAGCCATTTGAATTCCCATTATTCCTTGAGATAATTCTTTGCCAAATCTATTAGGAGTTTCATGGAGCATAGCAGGATATATTGGTGCACATCCAAGTCCTATTAATATTAATCCACATAATTGTAGACTATTAGAAAATGGCATCATAAGTAAAACAGCTCCAATAATACATATAACTTGTCCAATTCTTATCATTTGCTTATTATTTAGCTTAATAGCAAGAAAACCTGATAAAAATCTTCCGACTGTAATTCCTAAGTAATATAATGATACCCATTTTGCAGCCTTCTCTGCTGATAATCCATTATTAACAACAAGAAATGAACTCGCCCATAATCCTGTTGTTAATTCTATTGCACAATAGCAGAAAAATGATATAAGAGCTGGTTTTGCTCCTGGTAATTTTATTAAAGTAGATACCTTTACTTCTACATGAGTATCTTCATCATCATTATCCTTTACCTCAAACTTTTTCCATAATGGCAATGATGCAAATAAACATATAACTAATACTGCTTGAATAATTCCTATAGTTAGATACCCTAATCTCCATCCATTTTCTTTTAACAAATATAATGACATGATGAATGGTCCAGCTGTAGCCCCTATTCCCCAGAAACAATGAAGCCAGTTCATATGCTTTGCTTCATAACGTAGTGCTACAAAGTTATTTAATGCTGAATCTACTGCTCCTGCTCCTAATCCTAGTGGTATTCCAAGTATACATATCCATATAAAACTAGGTGAAAAATAAATTCCTAAAAGAGCTGCTGCTGTTAGAAATACACTAAATGTAGTTACTTTCCCTGTTCCAAACTTTTTAATAACCTTTCCACTAAAAAAGCTTGAAACTATAGTTCCTCCAGCAACTATCATAGTAACTACTCCAGCATAGGACATAGGTACTCCTAAATCTTGATGCAATGTTGGCCAAGCTGATCCTAATATTGCATCTGGTAGGCCTAAACTAATAAAGGCAATATAAATAATTACTAATAATACCGTTAACATATATAATCTCCCTTGTTCTCATCTATTTTTTATAACATTGTTTACATTATAATAATATTCCATATAATAGATATATAATATAAAAATTAACTAATATTTTATAACAATCGTATTTTTTATTATTTATCGGAGGTTTATATGATTGAAATGAAATTATTAAATGATAATTCAGAAGTTATCTCTTATAACTTTGAAGGATTTCCAATCCTTTCAAAACAATCACTACTTTCAGAATATCCTAATATGGCTGCCCCTAACCATTGGCATGATGATATAGAATTCATAGTAATTTTAGAAGGCAAAATGTCATACTCCATTAACGGAAAAAGCTATGAATTGAAAAAAGGGCAAGCTATCTTTGTAAATTCTGCACAAATGCATTATGGATATTCATGTGATGGTTCTGACTGTGATTTTATTTGTATAATATTCAACCCATTAATTCTTTCAGATATAGAGAGTATAAAAAACTCATATATAATTCCAATATGCACTGATACTTCACATCCTTTTTTTATATTTGATTCATCTATTGGATGGCAAAAAGATTTTATAGAGAAACTAACTAAAATTCATGAATTTTGTTCTGATAAAAAAGATGGTTTCGAGTTGCAAGTTATGGCTAATTTATATTCAATCTTCTATTGTCTTTATCATAACGTTAAAAACTCTAAAAGCTCTCAAGAAGCTTATTATGATAAGAACTTAGACTCTCTACATAATATGGTTGGATATATTCAGAGAAATTATAAAAATAAAATTACATTAAAAGAAATTGCATCATCAGGAAATGTATGCCGTAGCAATTGTTGCGAAATTTTTCAATCAACATTAAATAAATCTCCTATTTCTTATCTTATAGAATATCGTATAAATAAAAGTATTAAATTACTTAATAATACTTCATATACAATTACAGAAATAGCACTTAAATGTGGTTTTAATAGTTCAAGTTACTTTACTGAGATATTTCATAAACACCTAGGATGTACTCCTTCTCAGTATAGAAAAAATAATACTAATAAAGCTTAAGAGGTATCTCATGAATATTTTTACTCAATTAAGAAACACAAAAAACTTAACTAATAACGAAAAGCAAATAGTTGATTTTATCTTAGATAATCCTAATGCTTTTTTAAATATGAGCTCTGAGCAAATTTGCAAAGAATGCTTTGTTTCTACAACAACTTTATATCGTCTATGCCAAAAATTTAATCTATCAGGTTTATCAGACCTTAAAGTTAAAATGTCTGGCTCAATAAATAGCTATCTAAAAGAAAATAAAGATTTTGATTTTGACTTTCCTGTTAAACAGAACCAAAGCCACTATGAAATACTTACAAAGATAAGAGAAGATTATGATCAAACATTATTATCAACATTTAATCTATTCAATCTAGAACAATTAAGACTTTCTGTTAATGCCATGAAAAAAGCAAAACAAATTGATGTTTATACTTCTGCAGGTAATATATTTTTTGCTGAAAACTTTAAATTTCAAATGCAAGAAATAGGTATTACAATAAATGTGCCAGAAGAAGAATATAACCAAAGATTAGTCGCTTCATGTAGTGATGAAAATCACCTAGCTATAGTAATTTCATTTGGTGGTAGAGGTCTTTTAGTTAATAAGATTATTAAGACTCTAAAAGGAAATAAAACACCAATATTATTGATATCATCGACAGAAGATAGCCCAATTAAGGAATATGCCGATTATCAGTTATATCTATGTTCTAACGAAAATCATTATAATAAAATATCATCTTTATCAACTAGATTATCATTGCTTTATATATTAGATATACTATTTGCGTGCTACTTCAAAACTGACTATGATAAAAACTTAGAAAAAAATTAAATTATTATAAAAAACTGATAGAAAGTTAAATAAAGTGCGAGCTAAGACTCGCTAGTGAAAAGCCGACTCTGTCGAAGTGAAAGGCTACTACGTAGCGAGGAAAAGTTAACTACGTTAAGAGGAAAATGCTACTATAAGTAGCAGAGAAAAGCATTTTATCTCATTAGAGATCTTTTCCCTATTGCCATAGGCAATATTTTCTCCTCAGCTTTAGCTGAATTTTCCCCTTTGACGAAGTTAAACCTTTCACCAAAGTGCTTCGCACTTTATTTCAAGTGTTCTTTAATCTATTTTGCGTACTAATTATATTTTAAAAAAATGTATAAAAGGTTAACAATATTCCCATAATATTAAATGTGGGAATTATTATTTTTATAAAAAAGTAAAAGATTACATTGACATTGTATCTAACACGTGATAAAATAATATATTTGCTTTGACTAAAAATACCAAATATGTTATAATATATTAAAAGGAGGGTGTTTATATGGAGTTAAACAAAACTATCGCTACCATTAAAAAAGATATACAAAATCATTTAGGTGAAAAAGTTACTCTTAAAGCTAATGGTGGTAGAAAAAAGATTTTAGTTAACGACGGAGTAATAGAGAGTGTTCATCCAAGTATTTTCGTAGTTAGGCTAGAAAACGACACCCAAAGGACAGTGACATACAGTTATTCAGATGTTTTAACAAAAACAGTACTGTTATATTATCCTGTATAAACAAAAGCTTCGATATTTATCGAAGCTTTTGTTTATTAAAAAAAAGAAAGATGGCGGGTATCCATCTTTCAACTATGGTATAAAAGGGTATTGAGAATTTATGAGAGGTTATATGGTCAATAACCATCTTTATAATACGACATATTTAAACAATAGTCAACAACTTATTTAAAAAAAATAAAAAAAAATTAAAAAAAGTTCTGATAAAACCTAAAATTCGACACAATATATGTAATTATAATACTTAAAAGTAAATATATGAAATAAATTGAAATTTAAAATATAAATAAAAAAAGAAACAGTTTATATATTTTAGAATAAATATATATTTAGAGAAATATATATTAAATAGTAGTTATACTATGGGAGGGATATTATGTCACAAATAGATGTTATAAAAGAGAATGTTCAATATGAACAACTACTAAGAGAAGGCTCAACTAATCATGTTCTCAAAGGGGAATATTTAATTAAGGATTCACATCCAGATGCACATCAGATTTTAGGGGTAGATGCAAAAGCAACTGTAACCAATAAAGAGATACTTGCAGATAAAGTAATGATTGAAGGACAAATAAATTATTCTGTATTATATCTGTCTGAAGATGAAAGCGGAACACAAAGAGTTGATTCTGTTAATTTATCTGAAAAATTTGCCGATTATCTTGAACTTAATAATGAAGAACATAAAATCCTTTGTGATGTAGAGTGTGTAATTGAACATATTCAAGCTAACATAATGAATGAAAGAAAGATTTCTATTGATGGAGTAAGATCAACTAAGTGGAATATTTATAAAATACAAGATCTTGAATTTGTAAAGGATATTGAAGGTAGTGGAGATGTACAAGTTCAAAGAAAAAATGAAGAATTAAATCAAGTTAAAGGTCAAAAAGATATTGAATTTATAGGAAAATCACTTATAAAAGTTACTATGGATAAACCAGAAGTTGATGAAATCTTGAAGTATTCTATGATGTTACACAAAAAGGAAGTTAAGTTAGGAGAAAATAAAGTTTACTTTGGATGTTATTGCAAAATAGAAGTACTATATAAAGGCAGAGATTCAGAAGATTTAGTAGTATTACAAGATGATGTTTATTTATCTAAGGAAGAAGAATTAGTGGGTGCTAATAGTGAAATGATGACATCCCACAATATAGATGTAGTTAATAGCGATTGTACTGTAATGCCTGATGATTTGGGCGAAAATAGAAACATAAGCATTGAGTTCGTAGCTAGAGGTGATGTTAAGGTCATGTCTAGAGAAAGTGTAGAAGTAGTAAAAGATGCGTATTCACCAACAGTTACAATGGACCTAGTTGAAAATAACTGTGAGATTGGAGTAGTTCATGGAAACATGACAACTGATCTTATATTAAAAGATAATTTATACTTAAAGGATGAAAATGAAAGATTAGGAAATATTATTATGGTTTATGGTTGTCCTGTTATAGCTGATAAGACAGCTGAAGAAGATAAAGTAAAGATTGAAGGTATAATTAAAGTATCTGCTTTATATAAAACTGCTGATGAGGGCTATAAAGTTGATATGTGTAATGGAGAAATACCTTTCACATCAGTATTAGATATAAAAGGAACTAAGCCAGACATGAATGTTATAGCTAAAGTTCAATTAGAATCTATAGATGGAACAATAGAGGCTAATACTATAGCTATTAGAGCTACGTTATCAGTTTCAGTAAATGTATTATACAATGTTAACAAGGAATGGATTGTAGATGTAGTTCAAAATAAAGAAGAAAAGAAAGAAAAGAAATCATCTGTTACAATTTATGTTGTTAACAAAGGTGATACTTTATGGGAATTAGCTAAGAAGTTCAATACTACTATGGATGAATTGATAAGGGTTAACGATATGGAGAATCCAGACTCTATTAATATTGGACAAAGAATTATAATTCCTGGAAGAGCAATTTTTTAGTTACCAGTTAAAAGTTAATAATTAAGAATAAATTAAAAGGTAATTGCTGAAATTAAGCAATTACCTTTTAATTTATGATTTTGAATAATATGGTTTAGGAATGGATAAAATAGTGAATGTGTGATTTGAGGTGAAAATATGGATGAAAAAATAGAAGGAAATTTAATAATAATAGGAGGCGCAGAAGATAAAAAAGGTGATAAAGAGATATTAAAGCGTGTAGCTGATTTTATAAATAAAGATACTGATATGCTATTAATAGCTACTATAGCAACTGAATGTCCGGACGAAAGTTATAGTAAATATAATAAAGTTTTTTCAGGTCTTGGAATAAAGAATATAGAAAAATTAGATATAACTAATAGAGAAGATGCGTGTAATAAGAAGAATGTAGATTTAATAAAAAGATGTAATTTATTATTTTTTACAGGTGGAGATCAGCTTAGAATAACAAGTATTTTAGGTGGAACTCCAGTGTATGATGCATTGAAGGATATTTGTAGTGAAGGGAAAGTAATAGCTGGTACTTCTGCAGGAGCTTCTGTTATGAGTCATACAATGATAGTTCAAGGAGAAGACGAGGAGTCACCAAGAAAATGCACATTAAAAATGTCACCTGGATTAGGGCTAATTGATAGTGTAATAATAGATCAACACTTTGCTCAAAGGGGAAGAATAGGAAGGTTATTAACAGCTGTAGCTCAAAATCCAGAAGTTTTAGGAATTGGAATAGATGAAGATACTGCAATAGTGGTAAGTGATAAAGGCATTGCAGAAGTAATAGGATCAGGGGCAGTATATTTTTTAGATGGAAGTTCAATAATATATAGCAATGTATCAGAACAATACTGTGATGAAGTTTTAAGTATGTTTAATGTTAAACTTCATGTTTTAAAGGAAGGTAATAAATTTGATTTAATTAAAAAAGTACCTTTCGAGGAGGATAATTTAAAAAATGAAAATACTAAGTAGTAACATTTATGAGGGGAAGAATATATACTCACATAAAAAGTGTATAAGACTTGATGTCGATTTAGAAGGATATTGTGAAACGCCTAGCAAGGATATAAATGGATTTAACGAGAATTTAGTAAAAATGATTCCAGAATTATATACTCATAGGTGTGGAATAGATGAAGATGGAGGGTTTGTAAAAAGGCTTAAGGAAGGTACATATTTAGCTCATATATGTGAACATATCATTATTGCAATACAAAATATAATTGGTATAGATGTTGCTTATGGGAAAGCAAGAGAAGTAGAAGGCGATATATATCAAATAATATATCAATATAAATACCCTAAAGCAGGTATAGAATCTGCAAAATTAGCTATTGATATAATAAATGGATTAATTAGTGGCATGGTTATAGATTTTAAAAGTAGAATATTGATTATAAAAGAAATATTAAATGATGAGCTAATTGGACCTAGTACTTTAGCAATATGCGAAGCTGCTCAAAAGCATGGATTACCAGTTATGAAGTTGGGAAGCAGCAATTTTTATCAAATAGGTTACGGGAAGCAAGGGAGAGTTATAGAAGCGTCAATTACAAGTAATACTGGTTGTATTTCAGCTGATATATCTTGTGACAAATTATTAACTAAAGAATTATTATATTTGCAAAATTTACCTGTAGCTAGAGGGGCTAAAGTATGTAATGTAATAAATTTATTAAAGGAAGCAGAAAGAATAGGATATCCTTTAGTATTAAAACCTCAGTATGGAAATAAAGGTAAAGGCGTTATTATAGGAATAAAAAATGAAAAAGAGCTTATTATAGCTTATCAGAAATTAATAAATGAGTTTGATGATATTATACTAGAAGAATATTGGGAGGGTGATGACTACAGAGTTTGTGTAGTAAACAATAAGGTAGTTGGTGTCTCTTTAAGAATACCACCATATATAATAGGTGATGGCAATAAGTGCATAGAAGAATTAATAGATGAGTTAAATTCACATGAGTATAGAGGTGAAGGTCATGAAAAACCACTTACTAAAGTTAAGAAAGATAATATGCTTATTAACTTTATAAGTGAGCAAGGTTATTCATTAAGTAGTGTTTTAGAAAAAGATAAAAAATTATTATTAAGAAAAAATGCTAATTTATCTACAGGTGGTATAGCTATTGACTATACAGATAAAATATGTGAAGAAAATAAAGATATATGTATAAGAGCTGCTAAAACTATAGGATTAGATGTATGTGGCATAGATATATGTACGAAAGATATATCAAAAAGTATTATGAATAATAATGGGATAATAATGGAGGTAAATACTGCTCCAGGTTTAAGAATGCACATATACCCTTCTGAAGGAAAGAGTAGGGATGTCGGCGATGAAATAATTAAGATGATGTATAAAGAAGATATAAAGAATATACCTGTAGTATCAGTAAGTGGAACAAATGGAAAGACTACAACTACACGTCTTATAAATTATACCTTATGTAAACTTGGAATGTGTTCAGGAATGACTAGTACAGAAGGAATCTTTATAAATAACAAATGTATAGATATTGGCGATGATACAGGAATGGATAGCGCAAAATGTGTACTATTAAATAAGGATGTAGATATAGCTATACTTGAAACAGCTAGAGGTGGAATAATAAGAAAAGGATTAGCTTATGACTTAGCCGATGTAGCTGTAATAACAAACATAACAGAAGATCACTTAGGTTGCGATGGCGTGCAGGATATGGAAGATTTATGTTATGTAAAATCGTTGGTAGCAGAAGCTGTTAAGAAAGATGGTTATGTAATAATTAATGCTGACGATAAGTATAGTAATACAATTATAAATAGAATAAAGTCAAATATAATATATTTCTCTAAAGATTATAAAAACCCACTTATAATAAATAGTATTAGAGACGGTAAAACTGTAGTTTATTTAAAGGAAAGATATATCTGCATTAATAAGAAAAGAAGAGAATATAGAATAAGTAGTATTGATGATATTCCAATAATATTAAAAGGTGCATTGCAATTTAATATAGAAAATGTAATGGCTGCTTGTGCAGCGTTAATTGGATTAAATGTTGATTATAATATTATACAAGATTCAATTCAAAGTTTTGAGTTAAATTCAAGAGAGAACTATGGAAGATTTAATATTCATGAGTATAATGGAATTAAAATAATATTAGATTATGGTCATAATATAGAAGGATATAAGAAAGCTTTATCAGCAGTAAAAGAAATAACTGATGGTAAAGTAATAGGAGTAATAGGAGTTCCTGGAGATAGAAATAATGAATCAATAAAAGAGATTGGAAAAGTTAGTTCAAAATTTATTGATAAAATTATAATCAAAGAAGATAAAGATAAAAGAGGTAGAAAATCAGGTGAAATTGCAAAAGTTATAAAAAATGGAATAGATAGTTGTAATAAATATGTTAGTGTAAAAATGGTATTAGATGAGGTAGAAGCTTTTAAAGAAGCTATAAGAGAAGCTACTATAGGAGATAGTATTATTGTTTTCTACGAAAAGATTGAACCTTTGATAGAAGTTATAGATAAATTAAATGAAAATAAAACCTCTAATGCTGTAATTAGTTCGATTTAACAAATACGTAAATCTAACAGATATTTACGAGAAATAAAATAACTTATATAATATAATTTATAACATGATAAATAAAGTTCGGGTTAATACCTGAACTTTATTTAGAATATATAGTAAAAGTTGAAAGGAACTGAAAGAGATGAAAATGAAAGCTTATGCCAAAGTGAATATTTCTCTAGATATAGTTGGAAAAAGAGATGACGGATATCATCTTTTAAGAATGATAATGCAAAATATAGATTTATACGATGAAATTATTGTAGAAAAGAATAATAAAGATATTATTATAGAGTGTAATAAAAATTATGTACCAACAGATTCAAGAAATCTTGCTTATAAGGCAGCGATAGCTTTTAAAGAAAGATATAATATTGCAGAAGGGGTAAAAATAAAAATATTTAAAAATATTCCAGTTTCGGCAGGTTTAGCTGGCGGAAGTACTGATGCAGCAACAGTGTTGAAAATAATGAATAAGTTATTTGAAGTAAATGCTTCAGATGAAGAACTTATGGAATTAGGATTGAAACTAGGTGCTGATGTACCTTATTGTATAAAAGGAGGAACAGCACTATGTGAAGGAATTGGAGAGATAATTACTCCATTAAATCCATTTAAAAATAAAATTATTGTTTTAGTAAAGCCTTCTTTTGGAGTATCTACTAAAGAAGTGTATAAGAATTTTAATATGGAAAAAGTAAAAAAACATCCAGAAACTGAAGAATTAATAAAGGCTATGGATGAAGATAATTTAAGATATGTTGCATATAATATGAAGAATTTATTAGAAAATGTAACTTTGAAAAAGCATAAGGTTTTAATTGATTTAAAAGAAGAAATGAATAAATATGGAGCAATAAATTCTATGATGAGTGGAAGTGGTCCAACGGTGTTTGCTTTTTTTGATGATATGCTTAAAGCACAAAAATGTTTTGAGAAAATGAAAGAAAAATATAATGAAGTATTTTTAACAAGAACTATATAAAAAATAAATAGCAAAATGAATAATCCCCTATAAATTGGAAATAATTAAGCTAGAGGGGGTTATCTTTATGAAAAAAAATATATTTTATTTTATTATAATAGTATTTATTGTTACTTTATTTGGAGGATGTTCTTTAGGAAATAATGAAGCATCTTTAGATTTAAGAGAGTTAAATTATGAAGAAGTTGCGGACAAGCTAATTAGATTTCATGTAATAGCTAATAGTGATTCTGAAGAAGATCAAGCATTAAAATTAAAAGTTAGAGATAAAATAATAGATAAGATGTCTATAAAACTTGAAAGTGTTGAAAGTTTAGATGATGCAAGGGAAATATTAAATTCGAGTATAGAAGAAGTTAATAGTATAGCTAAAGAGGTAATTGCCGAAGAAGGTTTTGATTATGATGTAAAGACTATGTTGTCAAATGAGAATTTTCCAGATAAGATATATGGAGATTATATATTTCCTCAAGGTAATTATGAGGCTTATAGAGTAATAATAGGAAGTGGAGAAGGTCAAAATTGGTGGTGTGTAATGTTTCCACCATTATGTTTTGTTGATGAGAGCAAAAATATAGTTGATACAAAAAAATTAGACGAAAATATAGCTAATATAGAAGGTAAAACTGAGGAAAATAAAAAAGATAATGATAAGCAAGTTATATTTAAGTTTAAGGTAGTAGAGGTTTTTGACAAAATATTTAACTAGTAGAGGAGTGCTAATATGACAAAGGCGTTAGCTATGATTTCAGGTGGGTTAGACAGTATACTAGCCGCAAAACTTATAAAAGAACAAGGTATAGAGGTAATTGGTATTTGTTTTAGATCTTATTTCTTTAGCGAAGAAAGTGCTAAAAAGATGACAAAACAAATAGATATTCCATTAGTGGTAGTTGATTTTTCTAATGAACATTTAGATATGGTTAAAAATCCTAAGCATGGAAGAGGTAAAAACATGAATCCATGTATAGATTGTCATGCTATGATGATGAATTATGCTGGAAAGCTATTAGAAGAATACAAAGCAGATTTTATTATAACAGGTGAGGTTTTAAATCAAAGACCTATGTCTCAAAACAGACAAGCATTAAATATTGTAAAAAAAGAATCAGGTTTTGCAAATAAGATTTTAAGACCATTATGTGCTAAAAATTTAGATCCTACAGAAATGGAGCTAAGTGGATTAGTTGATAGAGAAAAGTTATTAGATATATCAGGAAGAAGTAGAAAAGCTCAAATGGAACTTGCTGAAAAGTGGGGAATAACTGAATATCCATCACCAGCAGGTGGATGTAAATTAACTGAACCTAACTATGCCTTAAGATTAAAGGATTTATTGGATTATAAAAATGAAGTAGAAGAAGATGAATTAAGTCTTTTAAGATATGGTAGACATTTTAGAACCAAGGATAATAATAAGATAATAGTAGCTAGAACTAAAGATGAAGGTGATATGATTAAAAATCATATAGATGGAAGTTATTATTCATTCCATACTTCAGACTTTTCAGGAGCACTTGTTTTATTACAAGGGGAAGGAACAGAAGAAGATAGAAAGTTAGCTGCAAGAATATCAGGAAGATATAGTAAGGGTAGAACGGAAAAAGTACTTAAAGTTAAGTTTGGAAAGTATGGAAGTAAGTTTAATTCTGAAATAGAAGTAGAACCTATAAGTGATGAGGAATTACAAGAGTACATAGTATCAGTTAAGTAGGAGGAAATTATGGAGAAGAATGCAGTAATTCAAGTGAAAAGTTTTTCTGATATAGATGAAAGTGATGCAATTGAAGTTATTACTCCAGGGAAATTTATAGTGAAAGAAAGTTCATATGAAATTATATATGAAGAGTCAGAGATTTCTGGAATGAAAGGAACAACGACAAATCTTAAAATTGAAGAAGATAGATTTGTTTTAGAAAGAGTTGGTACAACATGTACTACTATGGAATTTAAAATAGGAGAAATGGGATTATCATTATATAATACACCATATGGTATGTTACATTTACATATAGATACGAAGATATTAGATATAAATATAGATGAGAATGGTGGATTTATTTATGCTAAGTATCTTTTAAGTGCAGAAGGACAACCGCCTATAACAACAGAGATAAAGGTAAAGATAAAAGTTCAATAGTAAAAATGGAAAAAGTGGCTTTATGCCACTTTTTTTGTATAAATGAAAGTTTTATGGGGATAAATTAAATAAGTGGTTATTGAAGTTAATAAAGGTATGTTTTTGTCTATAGTTTGATTTAGAGGTGATAAATATAGAAAAGTATAGAGTTGTGGTAGAGGTATTATGTAAATATTATGAAATAACTAATTTTGATTTATTATATTTACTCAAAAATAAAGAGTGTAAATATTTATTTTTATTACTATTAAAAGAATATGGATGTTTAGAAAAAGATAAGCTTATAGGTGAGCTGATGTTTAGTAGTAATAAGAGTATAAATTATAATTTAAAGAAAGCTGAAGAAAGATTGCTTATTAATAAGCAATTCAGAGATAATTACGTAATTTTAGATAAAACAATAAAAAATGACTAATAAAAGACATTGATAAAGAATAAAATATTATGATATCATAGAAAAATGTTGATTCACCTCACTTATTTATAGAGTGAGGTATTTTAAATTATACTAAATATAAAATCAATAGTCAATAGAAAAATTGAGTTTTTTATTTGAATTTTTATAGTTATTAAATGCTAATTTTATTTGTTTAGGAGGAAATATAAATGAGTACTAAATATGTTTTTGTTACAGGTGGGGTTGTATCTTCATTAGGGAAAGGGATAACAGCAGCATCTCTAGGAAGATTATTAAAGAATAGAGGTCTGAAGGTGTCAATTCAAAAATTTGATCCATATATAAATATAGATCCAGGAACAATGAGCCCATATCAACATGGAGAGGTTTTTGTTACTGATGATGGAGCAGAAACAGATTTAGATTTAGGACATTATGAAAGATTTATAGATGAAAATTTAACTAAAAATAGTAATGTAACTACTGGTAAGATATATTGGTCTGTAATATCTAAAGAAAGACGTGGTGAATATTTAGGAGGTACAGTTCAAGTTATACCACATATAACTAACGAGATAAAAGAAAGAGTTTATAAAGTTAGTAACGAACAAGATGTAGATGTAGTTATCACTGAAATAGGAGGAACTGTTGGAGATATAGAATCACTACCATTTCTTGAAGCTATAAGACAAATAAAATATGATGTAGGTAGAGAAAATGTATGCTTCATACATGTAACATTAGTTCCTTACTTAGGAAAATCAGGTGAACTTAAAACTAAACCGACTCAACACTCAGTTAAAGAATTAAGAAGTATAGGAATACAACCTGATATAATAGTTTGTAGGAGTGAACAAGAGATATCAGAGGAGCTAAGAGCTAAGATAGGTCTATTTTGTAATTTAGAAGCTAAATGTGTTATACAAAATTTAGATGCGGATCATTTATATGAAATTCCATTAATGCTTCATAAAGAAGGATTAGATAGATTAGTAGTTGAAAAGCTTGAGTTAGGCTGTAGAGATATAGATAATACTGAATGGATAGACATGGTTAATAAGATTAAAGTTATTAAAGATGAGGTTAATATAGCTTTAGTTGGTAAGTATGTAGAACTTCATGATGCATATATATCTGTTGTTGAGGCATTAAAGCATGGTGGCATTTATAATGATTCAAATGTAAATATTAAATGGATAAATGCTGAAGATGTTACAACTGAAACAGCTGAAAAGCTATTTGATGATGTAAATGGAATACTTGTTCCAGGTGGATTTGGAGATAGAGGGGTAGAAGGTAAGATAGAAGCAATTAGATATGCTAGAGAAAATAATATACCTTTTTTAGGAATTTGCTTAGGAATGCAAACAGCAGTAATTGAATTTGCAAGAAATGTTCTTGGATATGAAGGTGCTAATAGTGCAGAGATTAACCCAAATACTAAGTATCCAGTTATTGATTTAATGAAAGATCAAGAGGATATAGAAGATTTAGGTGGAACAATGAGATTAGGAGCATATCCTTGTAATCTTGATAAAGAATCTAAATCGTATGAAAGCTATAAAAATGAATTAATATATGAAAGACATAGACATAGATATGAATTCAATAATGATTTTAGAAAAGCTATAATAGAAGCTGGAATGAATGTAGTAGGGACGAGCCCAGATGGTAAATTGGTTGAAATTGTTGAAGTTAAAAATCATCCATGGTTTGTAGCAACTCAATTCCATCCAGAATTAAAATCAAGACCAAATAATCCACATCCTTTATTCATAGGATTTATAAATGCATCATTAAAAAATAATAAGTAATTAAATATATAGAGGAGCATAGATATTCTGTGCTTCTTTTTTGATGGTTGTTATAAAAAATAAAAAAAGGGATAAGCTTATAATATAAGTTTTTATTGTTTTTTATCTTTTATTGCTTCATAATTATATATACATAAGCAAAAGAGATAAATTTCTGCTTTATATAATCTAAATTATAGATAATAATTCAATTCACATATATCAGTTCTAGAGAGATAGTCTAAGAATTCCCTATGTAAAATAACAATTGGAGGTGTAGTTTTGACAAGAGAAAACTATGAAAAGATGACCTTAGCAGAGTTAAAGGAAATTGCTAAGAATTTAGGCATTAAAAATATAAGTAAATTAAAAAAATTAGAATTAGTAGATGAGATAATAAAAATTTCACCTAATAGAATTGAAAAAGATGGAGTAGTATTAGTAGAAAAAATTGCTCCTAAACTGAAGGCTGTAAATCAAGAAGTGGATATAACACAAGAACAAGTTAATGAAGAAAATAGGGAAGAAAAAAAAGAAAGACTTAAAG
>OLNJ01000348.1_pt1 | contig 42010 bp, 36 predicted proteins | sample 1672191 | NCBI WGS metagenome assembly OLNJ01 (sample SAMEA3136657, study PRJEB25190) | human gut metagenome | biome: human gut; feature: human-associated habitat; material: faeces | place: Austria | collected 2013
CGGCATAATGCAGATGTATGACGAAATATGGCAAGAGACAAAACCTTATAAAAATCTAAACATCAAGCTTGGGACGATTTTGGGCGTGTTAAAAGGAGAGAAGGACGACTCCTGGTTTATCGAGTTTATCAACTACGAATACAGCAAGATTTCGCTGATTTCTTACGACTCGATTGAAAAGGCGATGAACATGATCGGGCTGCATATGTACCAAATTGCGAACAAAATCTACGGCGAGGAAATCGAGAGAAAGGAAAGAGTAATCAAGCTGAAAGAAAGGATGAACCGCCTCTGCGAAAGACGAAACTGCATCGCCCACCAGTTTGATATGTTTCACGAAAATGCCGAGAAAAAGCCGATTCATATTAATACGGTGAGGGAGTTTATCGAGGATGCGAAGGAAATTGTTGATGTCGTTTATGAATTGATGCTGGAGCATGACGTCGTGAAGAGATAGTGTTGGTGTATTAATTGCATAATCGTGTTCAACCATTGGACATCAAATGGTTGAGTATGATTGTGCGAGTTTAAGGTTTAAGTAAGAAATATTAGAGCATTGTTATTCTATTTAACAAGTTTGTGATGAATAACTTTATAAAAAATTAAAATCCCACCTAAGTTACTTATTATGGGGGCATGGTTACTTGTTGTAGAACCTTGTTTACTTATTATAGCAACTGGGGTGGGGTTTGTATTTTATAGAAAACATCTTCTGACGATTTTAACGATATTTTTTTACATATTTCGTACTTGCTGTGATGAAGTATCCTGATTTCAGCTTATACATATTTGTGTCGCTTCGTTTTATTAGGGAGTCGATTGTGAAGACTTCGCCAGTTTTTGCGACTCCGACGACGCTGGATGATTTGAAGTCAGGGGTCTTGTGGTAGTTTACATCTTGGATGATTTTTATTAATTTTGGGATTTGTGTAAGAGCTGTGCAGTTTATTATATCGTCGACATTTATTTTGCCAGCTTTCAAATTCCAACAATCTAACTTAAATTGCGCCATTTTGTCTGGATTTTTGACCATATATATTGGGCAAAGTTTGTATGATTTGCCGACGACGTCGGTGTGAGTGATGATGTCTGTTTTACAATTTAGCCCTTTATATTGACAGAGCCACGCGCATAGATGGACCATGCTTTTGTAGGTTGCATCTGTGTAGTGATTGTCTGAACCTGTTGTGGCAACTTCGATTGCGATTGCGTACGAGTTTGCACTATTTGTCGCATAACATATTTCGTTTGTCGGAATAAGTTGATAAATTGTGCCATCGAGGTCGATAACGTAATGCGATGAGGCGTAGATGTACTTGCCATTGACTTTGTAGCCATTTGCCACGACATTGTTGAAATATGAAACAGTTTTTAGGCCCTCTACATCAGCTTTGCCAGTGTAGTGAATGGCGATTTTCTTGGCAGTTAGGGGAGTGCCCGGTCTGCCGAATTTGTTTTTCTTCTGCCATTTTTCAATGACAGTTGGCTTGTTTAACATGGTATTCCTCCTTTAAAATTGTAGATAATTAACGATAAATCCTTTGCTAAAATAGCAGAGGATTATTGAGTTAAAATGATAAATTAATTATTTAAAATGGAAGATCATCATCAGTACAAGCTGTCAAGTTAGAAGTCGGGTCGTCGCTTAGTTCTGAATTATTAGTTGGATTATTAGAGGTAGTGCTAGAATTAGTGCTTGATGAAGTCTGACTATTTGTGACATCGCTGCTAGTAGATTGACTATTAGATTGATTGCCAATTTCGCTATCAGTTCCACCGATATTAGTATTTGCAACAGTAGTCTCGCTATTAGTTACATCGCCACCACTATTTGTAACAGTAGTTTCGCTACTATTTATTTCGTTGCCACCATTATTCTTATTAGGCGTGTTGAGTTTCATGATAGAGTTGGCGACGACTTTGGCGTAGTTTCTGTTGTTGCCTGTTGAGTCGATGAAGCGGTCGATGTGGAGACTGCCGCTGATTGCAACGAGGCAACCTTTTTCGATATAAGTTGCGCAGTATTCCGCCTTTTTGCCCCAAATTTCAACAGGGATAAAGTCGGTTACGGCCTGGTTATCTTTTCTGTAGCTGCGGTCGATTGCTATTGTGAATTTTGAGATTGCAGTGCCTGTGTTGATAAATCTAAGGTCTGGGTCGGCTGTAAGTCTTCCGATTAAAGTAACTGAATTCATAATAAAACCTCCTTAAGGTATATAAATTTTAGCAAAAGCTGTCTTGGGTCCAGACAGGGGTATATCCAAAGTCTTTTTTAAGTTCGTATTCGCCTTGGGTGTAAAATCGCTTGCGGCTGTTGTCGAATGATAGTGAGAGTTTGTGTTTTACTATGCCGGTAATTCTGTTTTTTAGTATGTCTATGTAGGTTACTGACTTTTCGGTATCGCGGTATGCTTTGAATACGTAGTCGGCTAGGTTTGGGATTTCGCTGGCACCTGATATTTCAAACACGTGTGATTCTCTGTTCATAAGCGAGCTTTTGTTTGAATGGGCGACTAGGATTATGACGAGGTCGTATTTTTTAGCTAGGTTTTTCAATGCTTTGACGGCGATTATTTGTTTTTCGTATTTGTCCGAACCGCTACATTCTAGAGTCATCAAGTTGTCGAGGATAAAAAATTTTACGTCTTTTCTTATGGCGAGATATTCGATAACATTCGCCAAATTTATTTCGTCGGCTCTGGCGTCTTTTGAATATATAAAAAGTCGCTCTTTTGTCCAGTTTCTGATTAAATCAATCCCTTCTTGTGTGACTTTGGTGTATTTGCCAAAGCTGTTTGTGTAAGAGCCAAGATGTTCGGGATTTGCAACAGTTCGACAAAACCACTCGATCATCATCTGGTAAGTCAGCTCGCCGGAGTAGAGAAAGGAATTAAACCCGAGGCTTAGCGCATTTGCCAAGACTTGATTTAAAAAAGTACTCTTTCCGGAGCCGGGATTACCTGTCAAAATCGACAAAGTTCCGTAATTTAGCCCACTTCCAGTCGCCGAATCGAGACTCATAAACCCAGTCTGGATGGCGCCTGTGTTTTGGTTTTGGAGCGAAATTGTGGATGCATCGATAAAGAGATTTTCGATGTCGCCATTGTCCAAAATCGTCGACTTCAAATCATCAGACACTTTTATAAGCTCGGAACTCTCCATAGTCTGGATAGTTTTTGTCGTTTGTGAAAGAAGTTCTTTGATGCTGCGTTTTACGGCGTACTCCTTGACAATTTTCATATAGAAGATGATGTTGTCGGTGGATGCGACGATTGTCATCAAATCTGCCAAATATGACATACCGCCGATTTTTTCAAGCATGCCTTCTTTTTTAAGCTCGTTGCCCAAGGTTATCGGGTCGATTTGGCTGTTGGAGTCGGACAGCTTTTTCATACATTTGTATATTAGTGTGTGTTTTGGGACGAAGAAGTCGTCAGCGCAAAAGTTGACGTCGTTGCCATGAGTTATGCTCTCAGGATCGATTAAAATCGCACCGAGAATATTTTGTTCGGCCTCAATATTGTAAAGTCCCATAAAATCTCCCCCTTATTTCAAATTTAAAACATAATATTACAATGATTATATCCTAGCAAAATTGCCGTTTTCGTAGTTTTTGCGAGCGAGAATCTCGTCGTATTGTTTTCTCAAATCCCACGGACTAAGCACCAAACTTGACCAAAATTCATCATCGAGATAAATCCACTTGATTAGCTCCGTAACCTCCCTAAAATCTCGATTGTCCTCATGCAAAATAAGCTCAAATGCACTTATCCAGTTTTTAAGGTCTGGAGTTTTGAAGTTGTGATTGTTTTTCTTGATCAGCTTGAACAAAAGCTGAGCAAGTAAAAACTCGGCACTAGATTCATCGAATGTTTTTAATTTATTTGATTTATTTAATTGATTAATTATCTGTTCATCATTTTCATCATGGGGATAAGGCGTTGTGTCAAGGAGGTTGTGACTAAAATCTATGACGTTTGGATTTTTATCTAGGGGGTATTGACTGAAATCGACGATGTGTTTATCCATGTCAATAGGGTCGTGATTAAAATCATTACCTTCATTATCTAAATCACTATCTTCGGGATTAAAATTATCGATTGCGTGATTTATATCATTGAGACTGTAGTTAAAATCATTAGGGTCGGGAATTGAATCGATTGAGTTTTGTGCTGAGGTTGTATTTTTCTTATCAGTTTGGAAACGGATTAGATGGACATAATTTTCGCCCAAAGCGTAATAAGAATAATTTCCGCCATAATGAAGAAGTTTTTTCTTTAAAATTTGTGAGTCGCACATTTTTTTCAGCCTTTTATAGACGGCGCTTTTTCCGATAGACATAATGCAGATATCTTCCACAATCTTTTCGTAAAAGACCCAATAATATTTTTCCTCATCAACAATAGCACAGCGCATATTGCCAGAGTCCTTAAAATCGACAAACCATCTTAATATAACAAGATCTATCAAATCTAGATTAAATTCGCACGCGGCCTTTTGGGAAAAGCCCATAATAGTATACTTCATAATTTCACTCTCCTAAAAATTTATATAAATAGACCTCCCCCACAAGAGCAGGGGAGGCACAGGCACTCGGGGAAGTAAGCGCCCGTTTGATAGCTTATTTTGACTCTTTTAAACTGATGATATTAGTTGAAAGCTCATTTATACTACTTGTTAAGGTTTCCAGCTTGGCCTCGAGCCTTATCAAAAGATAAATCGACACAGCCACCGGAAATCCGACGTTCGCAATCAATGTTTCAATAATCTCCATATTACCACCGAGCTAAAAATTTTATAAAACTAAGTCGTAACCAGTTGTTTGAGTAGTAACAATTTGAGCCTCAACAGCTTCAACTAAAGCGTAGTCGTTTTTCTTAAAGACATTTTTCTCCACGATTAACTCCATCGCAGTTTTGATTTGTTCTTCAGTCAGGTCGTCTTTCGGGTCATCAATAGATATAGTCACATTTTTACCGGCTGAATTTCTAAATATCATTACGAGTTTTTTGTTTTCATCCATAATAAGTCTCCTTTCATATTTGAGCTGGGGAAAGATATGGTAAAGTCCCCAGCCTTAGTTTACTTCCTTTTGAAACGATGTTTTGTTATTCAGATAATGTGCTGTTGTCTAACCTAACAATGTTGTAGACTTCGTGTTTTTGGAGAGAAGCGATTGCGTTTGCAACGTCCAACACGTTTTGGTTAGTAGCAGCGGGGTCGACAAAGCCGAAAGTTTTTGTACCTTTTATTTGTTTAGAGTTTTGGTCCAAACCTTTGTCAAGGTATAACTTTAATGATGATAAATTTTTAGTTGCTATAACTGCCATAATTTTGCCTCCTTTTATATTATTTAAGAGATAAAAATCTCCTAGTTGCATTTTAAAAAATTAAGTAGTTGCAAATTTCTAAAGAATTAAGTCGTAATCGTCTGTTTGTGAATTAATAATCTGTGCATCGACTGCCTCCACAAGCGTGTGATTGTTTTTCTTGAAAATATTTTTTTCAATTATAAGCTCCATCGCAGCCTTGATCTGCTCCTCTGTCAAATCGTCTCTTGGGTCGTCGATGCTCAGCGTGACATTTTTCCCAATTCTATTTTTAAAAGTCATCACAAGTTTGCTGTTTTCAACCATTTCATCACCTCCAAAATCTAAAATTATCGCTTTTCTTACTAAAATAGTAATATAGATGGGGGCGCAAGTGTTAATGTAAGGCGCTTGTGTAATGTTACATTAGAAAGTTACAAAAAACTTTCCAAAAATATAAAATAGGGAAGTGATTAACATATATTATTTCCGAGTTTGAGTATAAACTTATAAGAAAATAACATATAAGGGGGAAGTAAAATGGATAAAAAAGATGAACAAAGAATATACGTTCCAGAAGACTTGCAACGCTTTTATGAAATAGTCGGCGACAAAGCATACAGAGAAGTTGTCGCTGAATACGGCGGAACTAATGTATACATACCTGTGGATATTTATTTTACAAAGGAAGAGCGAAACAAGATGATATTTGAGGAGTATAAAAAGGGGGTTGGGTATATTAAGTTGGTGAGAAAGTTTGGCCTTTGCGAGAGTACGATTAGGAAGATTGTGAAGAAGATGAAGAAGTAGGTGGAATGGCCCCCCTGGTTTTGGGGGGCTGTTTTGTTGATTTGTAAAGTAAGATTTTTGTCGTAATTTATAAAAATTACGGTTTTGTAACTAAAAAGTATAAGATATAAACAAGGAATAACTTGGAAAACCTCGAATATGTTTAGAGTAGAGTGTATTTATTAGTAACATACAGGGCAAGAGTTACTTAAATAAGTTTATGATATAAAATAGTTTGATTTGTAATGTAATTTGTTGATATTCTGATATTAAAGTGGTATCATTATAAGCAAAGAAACAAAATGGAAATAAATGTAATAAAAAGAAGGGTAAAGTAATATCAGATTTGAAGATTAGCAGCATGAGTTATACTTTAAGGGATATTTTTATTAAGGTAATGGAGTAGTTATCTACTTTATTATATATAATGATGATGCGATATCTAAAATATGTGAGGTTTAATATTTGATACGTTTTAATTGTATCGAGTATTTTAGATATAGATATAATCTCATCATTTCTCAAAACTGTTTCAATACATTCATTTGTATATGAAACTAATATATCTTTGAACTTGTCTTTGAAAGTACTTTAAATTGTGGGGGAATTTGATATACAGCTAGATATCATTTCTATTAAACTTCCTATCTATTTCCATCCAACTAGATTAGAGATTATGTCCACAATTTCAAGATAAGTGGCGAGTTCACAGCGATAAATGTGTTACGCGGCATTTATTTTGGTGGATATATTAGCGTATAAAATATAGAAAGGAGAAGAAAAATGGGAGTTAAAAAATTTATTAAAAAATCGGTTGCGTTCGTTGCGGCTGCTGCAATGGCGTTGACCATGGTGGTTGCACCGGTTGGTGCTGGGGCTAGTGCTTCTTATGCGGAAGGAACAGAAAAGGAACCAATATATGTTAATAAAACAGCTAAATTACAATCAGATGGGACATATAAGATCACGTTAGAATCATATGTAACAGGAAATGTTACTGTTGATACAACGTATACTACTACACCTTGTGATATAGTTTTAGTATTGGACCAATCTGGTAGTATGGCAGATCCGATGTCTAAAAATTCATCTACAACTCGTCTTGCTGCGTTAAAAACAGCAGCAAATAACTTTATAGACGGTGTTGCAGCAAGTGCTGAAAAAACAGGGGCAGATCACCGTATAGCTATAGTTGGATTTGGATCAGCAAATGATACGAACAAAAAAAATAAGTATTATTATGCAAATACAGAATTATTTATTGGTGGTAAACAATACAATTATATTGGAAAAGATGGAAAATATTCTACTGAAGGAAGTACAAAGGCAGATAGTCAATATGCAAATGCATTTCAAAGTATAAAAAATGAAAAATCAAACTTAGAGGCATCTATTGATGCTCTTGATGCTAACGGAGGTACTCATCCTGAGTTAGGTATAGAAATGGCAAACGGAATATTTGATGTAAATTCTAATACATATACAAAGGGTGATGGAACACAAGGTACTAGAAATAGAATTGTTGTAGTATTTACTGATGGAGAACCTGGTGATTATTATGGATTTGATAGTGGAATAGCAAATAGTGCTATAAACCAAGCAAAAACAAGTAAAGATAATGATGTAAAAGTTTATTCTGTAGGTATATTTAGTGGAGCAGATGCTTCTGCTAATCCAGAAGCATATGGAACAAGTTCCGCAAATAAATTTATGCACTTTATATCTTCAAATTATCCAAATGCAGAAAGTATGACAAGTGCAGGAACTAGAGATTCTGAAGGCACATATTATAAATCAGCATCAAATGCTTCAGATTTAAATAATATATTTGAAGAAATTGCTCACGACACAGTTGGTGGTTCTGCTAGTATAGCTTTAGGAAAAGAGGCAGTTTCAAGAGATATTATATCTGATAACTTTGATTTGCCAGCAGGAATAACAAATGAAAATGTAAAAGACTATGTAAATGTATCTACAGTTAATTATTTAGGTGGTGGAAAATGGTCAACTACAAAAGAGTCTATTAATGATAGCGCAATAATTTCTGTAGATCAAGATAAAAAAACATTTAACGTATCAAACTTTGATTTTTCTGCAAATTATGTAGGTGAAGGAACATCACAAGGAGGACAAACTAAAGCTAGAGGTAAAAAACTAGTTATAGAAATAACAGGAGTAACAGCAAAACATTCAGGCGAAGGTATGGAAACCAATAATACAGAGTCAAGTACATCAGGTATATATAAAGGAAATACATTAGTAAAAGCATATAATAAACCAACTGTTAGTATACCAGATAAGAGTTATGTATTAGATTATGGTAAAACTGTAGTTTCAAATACAATAAAAGATGATTGTGGAATTTCAAATGTTAAATTCTATAATACAGTAAAACCATCACCACATGAAAAATCAACTACTGGTAAGTATGGTACTTTTGATTTAACAAATGTAACTAATGGTGGAACAATAACTTATACTCCTGGCAAAATCAATTGGGATGGATTTGATAGTGTCTATGTATTTGGAGCAGTAAATAAAGACGAATATTTATGGTCAGCTGTTAACTTTATACCAGCTACTTCTGTTTATTATGAAGATGATTTTGGTTCATTTACAACAGAAAAACCTAATACAGATGCTAATGTTGCTATAGTTTGGTCTGAAGGATGGACTTCTGAAACAGATAAAGTATCGTCAAAAGATAATTCTCAATCAAGTACAAATAGTCAATATGGTTGGGATGATAATTATGTAGATGATACAAAATCTAGTAATGGATCATCACATTGGTCAGAAACAAGTAAAGCTACTGCTACATTTAGATTTACGGGAACAGCTGTAGATGTATATAGCAGAACTAATAAAGATGTTGGTAGAATATTAGCAAGAATAAAGAGAGTAAATGATGATGGTACAACAACTGGTATAAAAACTACAACAATAGACAATATATCAGAATCATCAGGTGAAGGAAGTTATTATCAAATACCTACATTATTCTTTGATGATTTACCTTATGGAACATATGAGGTTACAATAACTGTAAATCCAATTAGAGACAATGAAGGTAATGTTATAAGAGCAAGATATTATTTAGATGGTATACGTGTTTATAATCCATTAAATCCAATCAAGTTAGATCCTGTAGCAGCAGATGCTTATGAAGTTGCTGGAGAATCTAATGCTAATTATATAACATTAAGAAACGATTTAATTACTGCTGCTGATAAAAAAGAAATATCATCTAAAATCGATGGAGCTGTATTTATAGATAAATCAGAAAATAAAGTTGGAGATGAAACTAATAATATAGGAACATATATAGACTATGGACCAAAGAATGAAGTTTATCTTCGTAAAAATAATGGAGTTGCATTTAAGGTAGATGGATATAACTCTGCAACAGATAAAGTATTTGTTGGTTTAAAATCTATAACAGGAAAAGAAACTAATGTAAGTATAACAGGAGAAACAGAACCTAAATCAATAAGTTCTGCTGCTGATTTATATTATGAAATTAAACCAGATTCTAATGGAAATGTAGTAATTCAAAATAATACAGAAAATATATTATCTGTAACAAAAGTAAGAATAACTACTAAAAATCAATCTACTGAAGGGCAACCTACTGAAAATCAATCTGCTAGAAAATTAGTAGTTACACCGCAATTAATGTCATATGTGTCAGATTTTGGAAAAACACAAGGTGACAATAAAACTGAAACAGATTTAGATAAAGGTGATGTAGATATAGATAATCCATCAGACAATGATAAGGAAGATAACAATCAAACTGAAGAAAAACCAACAACTTCAATTTGGCAAGAAATATTGAATAGTTTAAATAAATGGTTTAAAAGATAGTTATGGAGGTGACTAAGAGTGAAAAAACAATATAGTAAACCTGGGATAGTTATCGAAGAATTTAAAATATCTCAAAATATATCTTTAGCGTGTGGAGCACCTCCGGGAGGATCAACATTAGGTAGACCTAGATATGCAGATGGAGCTTATTGCGCATGGCAATCTGGAGATTTAAACATTTTTATAAAAGGAAATATAAAATGTACAGATGTAGACCTTGATGCTGGTGAGGAGTATAACGGAATTTGTTATAATAATCCAACACCAAATAATGGAGTATTTGCATCATACTAATTTAAAATTACAAAATGAGGTATATATGGTCATGCCTATTGGCATGACCATATTGATATATAAGGAGAAAAAATAGCATAATGAATAAGAATGATTATTATATTAATATAGCTGATATAATTGTTCACATTAAAATTCCATTTCTTTTTGAAATAACAAGTGAAACGATAAATTTTATATGCAATCCTAAAAAAGAAGATATTTTTTTTGAATTTATAGAAATTAATGAACCTATAGTTGTAAAAGGAAATTGCGTATTTCAAAACATTATTAATATTTATGAAACAGAAGGTGAATTTATAAATGAATTTTTTCCGCAACCGGGGTATGATCCTTATGCCTGGCGTATAAAGATAAGTGATTCACATTATGAAATTAGATACTTAAAAGGAAAAGAAAGATATTTTTCATATTCAGAAAATATTATAAAGGCATTGAGCTTAGAACAGATTTTAAATAAAAATAATTCATTTATACTTCATAGTTCATTAATCAGTTGGAAGGATAAAGGGATTTTATTTTCTGCTCCCTCTGGTACTGGAAAATCCACTCAAGCGGATTTGTGGGAAAAATATGAAAATGCAGAAGTCATAAATGGAGATAAAGCGGGAATAAGAAAGATAAATGATACTTGGAAAGCATATGGTCTTCCTTTTGCAGGATCTTCTAATATATTTAAAAATAAAAATGTAGATATTAGTTGTATTCTCATCTTGAGGCAAGGAGAAGAAAATAAATTAGAATATATCTCTGAAAAAGATGCATTTATAAAAATTTATAGTGAAACAACCATACATACTTGGGATAAAGAATATCAAAATAAAACAATTGAACAGATAACTGACTTGGTTAAAAGTGTACCAATATATATATATAAATGTTTACCAAATAGAAGTTCAGTAGATTATTTAAAGATGATGATAGAGGAGAAAATAGTATGAGACTAATAGAGCCTAGATTAGTAGAATTTTTATATAAAAAGGCAGATTATAATAAGACACCTATCAGTGGTGCATTTGAGTTATCTCCTTTGTGTAATATGGATTGCAAAATGTGTTATGTAAAAATGACTAAAGAAAAACAAAAGAGTATTTCAAGACTGAGAACAAATGAAGAGTGGATAGAACTTGCAAAACAAGCTAAAGATGAAGGCCTTTTATTTTTATTATTAACTGGAGGAGAACCATTCTTAGTTAAAAACTTCAAAGAACTTTATATAGAACTTAGTAAAATGGGATTTTGTGTTTCAATAAATACTAATGGAACAATGATTGATGAAAATGTTATAGAATGGTTGAAAAAATATCCACCAACAAGAATTAATTTGACATTATACGGTGCAAGTGATGAAACATATGAAAGACTTTGCAAAAATCCAAGAGGATTTACACAAGTAAAAAAGGCAATAGCACTTTTAAAAGAAAATGATATACAAGTAAAATTAAATTGTAGTGTTACTCCTTATAATAAAGACGATTTAAAGGATATTTTAGAATTTGCAAATAAAAATGATTTAGTTGTACAGACGACAACTTATATGTTTCCACCTTTAAGAAAAGATAAAAAGTCAATTGGGAAAAATAATAGATTATCACCTGAAGAGGCAGCACTCTATACAGCATATATAGAGTCATATTTAAATGGATATACAAATTTTAAAGCATATGTAGAATCTGATGAATTGGAAATTTACAATAAAGAAGATGACTTATGCGTAATAGAAGGAGATGGAATGAAATGTCGTGCAGGTATAAGTACCTTTTGGATAACTTGGGATGGTAAATTACTCCCATGTGGAATGATACCAGAAGAAGGATTAAATCCATGGCAAGTTGGTTTTAAAAAGGCATGGGAAAATGCTAAAAATATTACAGAAAAAATAAAACTTCCAGTTAAATGTGCTGGATGTGCGAAGAAAAAACTATGTAAGGCATGTGCAGCAATGGTCTACACAGAAACAGGGACTTACGACAAAGTTCCACAATATAGATGTGAGATGACAAAATGTTATCCAGATGCGTGCAAAAAAGTTTTGAAGGAATTAGAAGGACAATTGTAGAATAATTAATAGAGTTGTCGATTAAACGCAATTTATTTGACGATAAAAATTAATTTTGGGGGCGATTAAATTGAGTAATAACCAAAAGGTAACAGGGCTAATTATTGCATTAGTCGTTTTATTGATAGTTATGATATCAGTTAAATCAGGAAAGGTAAATGTAGCTAGTATTATAAATCCATCAAATAAGACAGAAGATAGTTCTGAATCTGGAAGTGATGGAACTTCGAGTGGAGATGGAGATTCTTCAGTAGATGGTGAAAGTGACCAAAATAATGGAGATAGTCAGAGTAATGGTGATTCAGATTCTGATGCAAATGGTGGTTCGGGAGGATCAAGTGATTCTAATTCGAGCAGTGGCTCAGGCTCTGGTTCAAATGCAAACTCAAACTATGCAAACTTTGGGACAAAAGATGGTAGCATAACTAATTTTAGTAATACAAAAGAAAAAGTTACATCTAATTTTAAAGCATCAGATGCTGATATAGTGATACAACAAGTTAAAGCTTATTCAGGTATATATATAGAAGATGGTTCTGACAAAGAAGTAAGTAATGTAGCTGCTATCCAAGTTAAAAATACTTCTAGCAAACCATTGGAATTTGCTCAAATACAACTTTACAATGGAAAGAAAAAATTGATATTTGATGTATCTACATTGCCTGCAAATTCTTCAGCAGTAGTAATGGAAAAAAATAAGGCTGGCTTTAACAGTAGTAGTGGTGTTACTTATGGAGGAACAACTGCAGGATATTTGAGTTCACTAGAAAAAGCCTCTACTGTAAAATGTGAAAAAGTAAAAAATAATGGTATAAAGGTCACTAATACATCTAAAAAGGACATCCCTTGTGTTCGTATTTTCTACAAATATAAATCAAGCGAAGGATATTATGTCGGTGGAATTACTTACACTGCTAAAGTAGAAAATTTAAAAGCTGGAGAAAGCCAAACTGTCTACCCATCTCACTTTGATTCTGATGGTGGACAAATAATGATGGTCAAAACTTATACTACTACAGATTAACCTAGAGCTAAAAATGTAGTATACCATGTGAGAAAATTACTAAAAAATCAATAATATAAAATGTTTTAAAAATGTGGAGGGAATATGAAATTTAAAAAAGAGTTTATGGTAAGAGAAATAGTTGGGGAAACTGTGCTTATACCAACTGGAGAAACAGCAGCACATTTTAATGGGTTAATATCTGTTAATGAATTGGGGAGATTCATATGGGATAACTATGAAAAATCTGCGGATGAAAATGATTTACTGCAAAAGATTTTAGACGAATACGAAGTCGAAAGAGAAGTCGCAAAAGCTGACTTGGATGAGTTTTTGGGGAAATTGAAAGAAGCAGATATAATATAATGGAAAGCGGGCATGAAAATGTCCGCTTTTTTGTGAGGGTTACAATAATTTTATATCTATATATTTAAAAATAAAAAATGTATTATTTGTTTAAAAAAAGGATATATTCAATATATAGTAAAAATAATATAATGTTAATATAATATAAAATTGAGGTGGAGATATGGACGAAAATAATAAAAATTACATAGAAGTTGAAGGTGAAGAATCTCTAAATCCAGATAATGAATTAGGGAGTGCATATTCCATAGAAAAAATAGATATTGATGTAAGTTATTTTTCTATATATGAACTAAAGAGAAAATATGATAGAACTAACAATAAAAAAGAGCAACTTTTAGAACTTCATAAAAAAAATCAAATAATTTTGGATAGTGAATTTCAAAGAGAAGGTGTATGGAATAGAAAGCAACAGTCAGAGCTTATTGAAAGTGTACTGATTGGATTGCCTATTCCGACAATGTATTTTTGTGAGGACAGATATGCAAACTTGATTGTTGTTGATGGAAGACAAAGATTAACGGCATTTTTCGAGTTTTTAAATGATGAATTTCCTTTAAGTGAATTAAAAATATTAAAGAAATTATCAGGCAAAAAATTTAGTGAATTAGATCCTGTTTATCAATCTAAAATAGAAGATTATCAGTTGATAATCCAAGTAATAAAGCCGACAACACCAGATTCAATTAAATTTAATATATTTGATAGAGTTAATAGAGGTGGAACACCTTTAAATAACCAAGAAATGAGAAATGCATTATATCAGGGTCACTCTACAGATTTACTAAAAACACTGTCTAAAAGCAAAGAATTTAAAATGGCCACGAATAATGCAATAAAAGAAAATCGAATGAAAGATAAGTATTTAATATTAAGGGCAATAGCTTTTTATTTGTGGATGAACAATATGATAGTGGATAGAAGAGGGAATCTTATCAAATATAATGGAGATATAGATGATTTCTTGGGTAAAACTATGGAGTATTTAAATTTTGTAGATTTAAATATATTAAAAAGTATAGAGCATGATTTTATATTAAGTATGATGAAAATTTATGAAATTTTGGGTGATAATGCATTTAGGCTACAAAATGAAAATAAAAAAAGATTACCTATAAATATGAATGTTTTTGAGGTTGTTACTTATATAATGATGCAAATATCAAAAGATAATAAGATTAACAATTTAGCGGAGATTAGTTTTATTAGAAATAAATATTTTAAACTTATAAAAAATGAGGAGTTTTTAGAAAATATAAGAAATCACAGGGATTCTGTTAAAAAGGTCAATGATAGATTTAATATATTTGCGAGAAATTTTATTGAGGAGATAATAAATGATTAAAAAATTAAAAATACAGGGATTGAAATCAATAGATGAGATCATATTAGAGTTAAAAAATTTGAATTTATTAGTAGGGGTTAATTCTTCAGGAAAATCTACAATTATTCAAAGTTTATTGATTGCAAGTCAGAATATATCAAATGATAAATATAATTTTAATGGAAATTTAGTTTCTTTAGGTGATTATTCAGAGGTCAGGAATTTTAATACAAATGCTAAAAATATAAATATAGAAATTGAGTCAACATATGATAATTATAAATTTGAATTTTTTGAGAATGAAGATGTAAAAATTACTAGAAATAAATATAAGAGTGAGTTAGAGTTTGATAAAGGTTTATATTACTTATCAGCATCAAGAATAGGATATTTAGATACATATGAAAAAAATATTAAATCTGTATATAAATATGGAATTAATGGTGAGTATTGTTTAGATTATTTAGATAAAAATAGAAGTAAAATATTAGATGAAAGTATGGTAAAGGATGATACTAGTCTTACATTATATTATAGTGTAAATTATTGGTTTACATATATTATTGGTGGAAGTGTAGAAATTCAAGATATAAAACAAACAGATAGGATAAAGGTGTTATTTGGTGGCAAAAATGGCAGAAGAGTTAGAACTAAAAATATAGGTTCTGGTCTAAGTTACCTTATTAGTATTATTATAATGTGTTTGTCATTAGAAGAAAATGAAACATTAATTATTGAAAATCCAGAAATACATTTACATCCAAAGGCACAATCAAGATTAATAGAATTTTTAATATTTATATCAAAAGGGAATAGACAATTAATAATAGAAACACATAGTGATCATATTTTTAATGGAATAAGGGCAGGAATTTCGAATAATGAGATTGATAAAAATGAGGTTTCTATAAACTTCTTGAGTCTTAATGACAATTATTGTACTGTAAATAATCTTATAGAAATTGGGAAAAGAGGTAGTATAAAAAATTGTCCAAAAGATTTATTTGATCAATTTGATATAGATTTAGATAGAATGTTGGGGTTATAAAATGAGTGTTATAATAAATGATTTGTCAATTGATGGTCAATTTTCAGATGTGGACGAGTTTTGCGACAAAATTTTAGAACAGACAATACCGATTTTAGATATTTTAAATAATTTAGATATAAATATATTAAAAAGTTATAATACATATGATTTAAATGTGACAAAAGAAGAGAAATTAATAAATATAATGAGGCTTCGTGGTAGACCTGAGATTACAAAATTAAAGAGTCAGTTAAGTAAGATATTTTTAGATGAACCTTACTGGGATAGTGATATAAAATCTAATACAGGCAGTATTTATGAATGTGAATTTACAGATGAATTAGAAGGTTATTGTATTGCTGAGGCACTTGAAAGAGAAGTCCCTGTTTTATCTTTTGAACATGAGAAATTTAATAATGATAAAATTTTGATCAAAAAGGATGATATTGAAAAAAATGTTTTAAATATATATGATAACAAGAATGCATTAGATACTTTTAGAGATATAGGAAAAATAAGTTCATTTGAATATTTATGCGAAAAATACAAACTTAAAGATAGTTTTGGATTAAGTATAGGAAAAAACTTATTTAATGACTTTGTTGAAGAAGCTGGTTTACTACAAGAGGATGTTGATATTATTATAGATGATATTAATAAATTTATTGATTGTGATAAAAAGGGAATACATATAGACAGATATTCGGATCATATAGAAGGAAAGATAAATGAATTTAGGACGAGCATTACTAATAATAGACAAATAAGAATTTTTTACTTTAAAAAAGAAGATAAAATAGTATTTTTAAATGGATTCTTGAAAAAAACACAGAAAACTCCAACGAAACAAATTGAAGCGGCTAAAAGAATGTTAGAAGAATTAGATGTATAAAAATAAATACCCTTATATTTTTACAATATATTAGGGGATTTATTTTTGTATTTTTCAAAAAGTGCTAAAATATCTATATACACTACAAATTAACGGGGGAATAACATGGAATTTATTAAAAAAGTTATAAGAAAAATCAAAGACGGCATGCTACAGGAGATGTTCGAGGAGACAAAATGGATGTACACTTATGCGAAAAAGTACAAATTCCAAATCATCTTCTACATACTTCTCGGCATAATGACGACGCTGATGGGGTTAGCGTCGAGTGTTGGGTCTAAGTATTTAATCGATGCTGTTACTGGGCAGGACAAGGGGAACATCGCTTTGATTGCATTTTTTATAGTTGCGATGGGGCTTTTTAGTATTGGAATTAATGCTGTGACAACTATGATTTCGGCTAGGATTAATATTAGGGTCAACAACGAGATTCAGGCGGAGGTTTATGACAAGATTCTTGTTGCTGATTGGATTTCGATGAAGGAGTTTCACAGCGGTGATTTACTAAATCGCTTAAACGGTGATGTAAATACTGTAGCCTCTAGTATTTTGAGCTGGATACCGAGTTTGATTACGCGCGGGGTTCAGTTTTTGGGAATCCTTGCGATAATTCTTTATTATGATCCGACGATGGCGGTGATTGCGCTTGGTAGTGCGCCTGTGATGGTGATTGTGTCAAAGACTTTGATGAAAAAAATGAGGGATTATAACAAGAAAATGAGACAAGTTTCAAGTGAAGTTATGTCTTTTAATGAAGAGTCTTTTCAAAATATACAATCAGTAAAGGCATTTGATTTAGTTGAATTTTTTAGCAATAAACTTAGAAATGTGCAACAAAATTATAAAAATGTCTATTTAGATTACAACAAATTCTCTGTTTATACATCATCTTTTATGTCGGTTGTTGGAATGTTTGTGGCTTATGCTTGTTTTGGATGGGGAGTTTATCGCCTTTGGACAGGGCACATAACTTTTGGTACGATGACTTTATTTGTTCAATTATCAAGTCAATTATCATCATCATTCAAATCACTTGTAAGCCTTGTTCCATCTGCAATAAGTGCGACAACATCTGCTGGTAGGATTATGGAGTTTTTCAAAATTAAAAACGAAATAAAGCTAGATGAAAAAAAGGTGAGAATGATAGAGAATAATACACAAGGTAAGGGGCTTAGTGTCGAACTTGAGGATGTTAATTTTAGTTACAATAACACTAAAACTGTATTTAAAAATGCAAATGTAGTGGCAAATCCAGGCGAGATTGTGGCTCTTGTTGGTCCTTCTGGTGAAGGTAAAACTACAATGGTGAGACTTCTTTTGGGGCTTATTAATACTAAATCTGGTAGCGCAGTTATAAAAGACATCAACGGAATAAGTTGCAAAATTTCATCGGCTACGAGACGATTTTTCGCCTACGTTCCACAGGGCAATACGATTTTCTCCGGGACAATCGCCGACAATATGCGAATGGTAAAACCAGATGCTAGTGATGACGAAATTATCGATGCGTTAAAAACTGCCTGTGCGTACGATTTTGTAAAAAAACTTCCAAAAGGCATAAACTCCAAAGTAGGTGAGAGGGGTGGTGGATTTTCAGAAGGACAAGCACAACGTATCTCCATTGCAAGGGCGCTTTTAAGAAAATCACCGATACTTTTACTAGACGAGGCGACTTCTGCATTAGACGTATTTACAGAAAGACAAGTCCTTCGCAATATAATGAATAGCGGATATGAAAGAACTTGCATCGTTACAACCCACCGCCCGAGCGTACTAACAATGTGTGACAGAGTTTATAGAATAGATAATGGAGATGTCAGTGATATTGATGAAAGAGAAGTAAATAGGCTTATAAAGGATTTTTAGAATTATATAAATTTAGCTAGTCAGGGGGAATAACTATGGGTAATAAAAAAACTAAGAAAAAACTAAAAATAGTATTGTGTATAATTTGTACACTAATTATAATAGCAATTCCAATTTGTTATTATCTAGTATACATTTCGTACAACCACCTAACAGTAAATTCTTACGATATAAATAGCGACAAAATAAATTCTTCAGTAAAATTCGTAGTAATAGGTGATTTACACGACAACACTTTTAAAGACGATGACAGAGAATTATTAAAACAAATAAAAGAACAAAATCCAGATTTTATAATAGCAGATGGTGATATTTTAAACGACGATTCCGAAAACAGCAACATTGCAATGAGTTTTATAAAAAGACTTGTAAAGATAGCTCCTGTTTATTATGCTTTGGGAAATCATGAGCTCGAATATATGGAAAATCAACATTCTGAAAAATTATTAGACGAAATAAAAAACACAGGGGCGACTTTGTTAGAAATGGAGTACAAAGATATAAAGGTAAATGGTGTCGATATTCGTATTGGTGGAATGTATGGATATGCGTTTGATCCAAATGGAACAACAAAGCGTGATGATATGGGAGATGGAATATATGACTTTTTGACAGAATTTGAAGATACATCGAGTTATAAAATTATGATGAGTCACAGACCAGATAGTTTTGTATTTGGTGAAGCATCAAAAGCTTGGGATATTGACTTAGTTGTAAGTTCACATGACCATGGTGGACAAGTTATAGTACCATTTTTAGGCGGTCTTTATGGCGGTGATCAAGGCTACTTCCCAGAATACATCCATGGTCTTTATAAAAAGGACAATATGCAATTATTAATTACAAGTGGACTTGGTTCAAATACTCAAAAGCTACCTCGTTTTAATAATGTTCCAGAAATTATGGTAGTTAATTTAAAGAAATAATTATAGTAAATAATTAAAGATAAAAAGATTAAAAAAAGTGAGTTGCAAAACTTTAAAACATTTTACAACTCACTTTTTATATAACTAAATTTAAGTATTTTATATAGATAAAGTTATTTATTTTATCCTAATAATTAAGCTCTATTTTACTATCATCTTTTAAATACTCATTATCTTCCATATTAATATCTTCATATATGAAATCGTGAAGTACTCCTATTGAGTTCACATCATATAACCATACCCAACCTGCGTTTTTATATTTTCCGCCTTTTACGTGTTTATCGTCGATTATTGGATATTCTGCTTGTTTGATTTCTTTTGATGTTGCAAAACTATATGAAGTAAATGCAAGGTTTAGCATTTCTCCTACTGTTAAGTTTGTTTTGACATAAGGAAGTAGTGTATTTAGTAGTTTTGGATATTCAGACATTGAAAGGTCCTTTACTCCATCAAACATCCCCGAAATTATTTTACGTTGTCTTCCATCTCTGTATATACCATTATCAAGGTATCTCATACGAGCATAGGCGATTGCTTGGTATCCATTTAATGTGTGTTTTCCGGCTTCATTTATAAGTTGCATTTCACCTTTTTCAGCATAAGTACATGAATTATATGCACCTGGAATACCTTCATTTAAAGATTGAATTTCTCTTTCTTCAATCTCAACATCTACACCACCAATAACAAATACTATATTCATAAGGTCTTCAAAATCAACTTGGACAAATTTATCAAGTCCTATTTTAAAGTTCTGTTCTATAGTCTTAAATAATAAATCTTCTTTGCCCCAGAAATAAGCAGCATTAAGTTTTCCTTTTCCATGGTCTGGGATATCTACATATGTATCACGTGCAAGTGATGTAAGTTTTATATCACTGTGAATTGTGTCGATAGTAAGAATCATCATAGCATCTGATCTATATTTATCTTCGTTTTCACGACCATCCGTACCTAATAGAAGTATGTTTGTTATTCCCTCTACTTTCTGGTATTGAGAGTTGTAGTTATCGTCTACATGAGCCGAATTTATTCTAATTAACACAACCCCGAATGTAATTAGTGGAATTAGAATAAGTAAGACTAGCAAGGTTATAGTAACCTTTTTAAAAGTAAAAAAGTTTTTTAATTTACCCAAATGTGTGTGCTACTGATAAATATTTTTATCGTAGCGTTTCACCTCCCCTTAAATCTTCATTATATTCATTATATACAACAAGTTAAATTGGTTCAATATGTGAAATTAAAAGAAATATGGAAAATATACAAGAAATTATAAAAAATATACTGTTTAGATAGCTCAAAAGATGTAGATAAATTATAATTAATGTAGTAATTAAAAAGATTTTGCTAACTAAATATAAAAAATAATTCTATACAATATTAATAATAAAAGGGGGAAATATGGAGAAGTTTAATTTACAGTTTTTAGACTTATTAAAGTCATCATTAAATAATGGTACTTATGAAGGGGGATATATTGATTCACAAGATTTGAAACAGATTTATCATTTATCTGAAATTCATCACGTTTTGCCTATGATATACAGTGCTTTACATAATGAAGAGTGTTTTAAAAATGCTGATGAAGAGTTCAAAAGAATGTTTAAGCAAGTGGCCCTTAGGTTAGTTGTATCTCAAATTCAACGCAGCAATAGGTTTTTAGAACTTTATAAAATTTTACAGAAAGAAAATATAGAAATAATTTCGTTTAAAGGTATAATTTTTAGAAATATGTACAATAATCCAGATGATAGGATGTCGTCGGATGAAGATATATTAGTAAAGCAAGAAGACTACGAAAAGATTAAAGAAATTTTATGTAATGAGGGGCTTGAATTTATTGAAAAAGAGGGAAATGAGTGTACGTATTTCTGTAAAAAAACAGGCCTTTGTATAGAAGTCAGTACAAGTCTTTTTCCTGTTGAATCAAAGGCTTATGGACATCTAAATAAAGTATTTGAAAATATATTTGAAAATAGTATAAATATAAACATAGACGGCATTGATATCAAAACTTTATCACATGAGCAACATCTTATATATATTGTATTTCACAATATGAAACACTTTTTACATGGAGGTTTCGGCATAAGGCAAGTTGCCGATTTCTCCAAATACATAGAAACTTATAATCAATTTATAAATTGGGAAAAGTTCTGGAGTGATTTAAAAACCTTAAATTACGATACTTTTGCACTAAATTTAATCGATATAAGTTTAAAATATCTCGGATTTGATTATACTAAAGCTATATATCCTGAAGGGGTTAGAGATTTTAACATAATTATAAATTCTAAGAACTACTATATAAATAGCGACGATTTAATTAACGACATATTAAATGCAGGAGTCTTTGGCGGAAGTACAAAAGAGAGAAAACATACAGCGCTCATGACTTTAAATGCAGTCGAAGGGCAAAATAACACAAATAGATTTAAGGCGATATTCCCAAATGTAGACTATTTAAAGGGAAGTTATACATATTTACAAAAACATCCGATTCTGCTTCCTATCGCTTGGACACAAAGAATTTTATCTTATTTAAAGAAAAATAAAAATAACACTACATCTTATATAAATACTATGGAATTGGGAAAACAGAGAATAGAGCTATTAAAAGAATATAAAATCATAAAATAAAGTCGAAAATAGTAAATTTAAGAAAAATGTAATATTGTTGTAAGTTGAAAATATACTGGAAATATGGTATTTTTAATCTAGATTTTGACTAAAAATAATAAATAAAAGAGGGAAGAGGTAAAACGCAGAATGGATAAATATATCAGTAATAAGATAAAAAATGTGTCGTTATTCATGACGTTTTTTGTAGTTTTACTACATTCAAACAATCTTGAATCGGCAAAAGACGTAATAAGCGCAAATTCAATAATACAAAACTTTATAGGTCAAGGGATTGTCAGAATTGCCGTTCCTGTATTCTTCTTAATATCAGGATACTTATTCTTCTACAATTTCACACCTACTATGGAAAAATGGAAATACAAATTTAAAAGCAGATTCCATAGTTTATTTATACCATATGTAATTTGGTGTACAGGTTGGTTAGTTATACTATACTTAGTAGAATTAGTACCTGCGGGTAGGGCTTTATTCTCAGACAGAATAATAACAGACTATACTTTAAAGGAATTATTCGTAAATACATACGTATATCCACTACCATACCAATTTTGGTATATAAGATCATTGATGTTAGATGTATTATTAACACCAGTGTTCTACTATATAATTAAATCATTAGGCAAAAAATCACTACCTATATTTATTGTAATTTGGTTCTTATATCCAATATCAGAGATGTTTGGAGGAGTATGGATATTACAAATATTTAATTATCCATTCATGTTATTTGGAATAGGGGCAGCTCTTGCAATAAATAAAGTAGACTTACGCTTTAAATCAGTAACAGAAAATCAAGTTGTAGTAATAGGAATTATATATATATTAGCGTGTGCAGTTAGGGCAGCCCTTATGTACACAGATTTACCATTATTAGATTTAGCAGAGAACGTAGTAATCCTATTTGGTGTTCCGTTTATGTGGTTATTATACGATAGAATAGACAACATAAAAAATAAGAAATTCAAAATGGCTAAATACGGAATATTTATATACTTCTTCCACATACCATTCCAATCTATCCTTAAAAAGATATGGTTTAAAGTTATGCCTATGAGTAATATGAGCAGCTTAATAATATTCTTCGTAGCCCCAGTTATAACAATAACTGTATGTGTACTTGTGGCTATGTTCTTAAGAAGATTTATGTATAGATTCTATGAAATTCTTACAGGAGGAAGATAGATTCTATTAATATGAATATATATAGTACTTCATTTCAACTATTTTGATGTGGAGTACTATTTTTTTATATAAAGTCTATAAATACTGTAGTTTTGTATATTAGTAACTTGATATTAGTTATATTTATGAATTTATTGTAGATATTTGACATTTTAAGGTGGCTATAAAGATAATTATATCGAATTTTTAATAGAGGTTATTTTATTTTAGTGTCAAATTTGATTAATATAATATTCAAGAGTGCAAGTTATAATCTGTAGATTGATTAGGAGGGGTTGCTGTGAAAAAATTTTTTAACGTTTTTACTATTTTAATAATAGTATTTATATTTAGATCGCCATTAAAAGATATATCTAATAATTTAATAAGTTATGTGCAAGGAAATGTAAACAATATAATAAATAAAATAGATAATGAAGATGAATACATAAATAATTCTGCTATTGGTGATGAAAATAATGTAGAGGAAAGTGTATCAGATTATAATGGTTCAGTTTCATTTGATAATTACTCGACAATAAAGCTAGGAGAAAGTGTTAAAAATGTAATCTCTAAAATGGGGGAGCCAAATAAAAAAGAAGGTAGCGAGTATGGTTTTAAATGGTATGTATACAATCAAGATATAGATAAGTTCTGTATGATAGGGATTTCTAAAAATAAAGTCGTAGCATTATTTAGTAATACTATGAATTCATGTGAATCTAATGGTATAAAACTAGGTGACGTGGAAAGTAAAGTGAAAAGTGAGCATAAATTACTTGATTATAGACGAATAAAAAACACTAGATATATCTTAAATGAAAAATATTATAATTTGATTAAGACAAAATCAAGTTATATCACAGTTTTTTACGATTCATTTGAAGATAATAAAGTAGTAGGAATACAAATTATAGGCAAAAAGACAGAAGAAAATATGGCTGAAATTTATACATCTGATGAGTCTGTTACTACTAGTTTTGAAAATATAAACAGATATTTGATAAATGAGGAAAGAAGCAGACGAGGATTAAATATGCTTTCATATGATGAAAACGCTACTTTGTGTGCTCGTGCTCACAGCAAAGACATGAGAGACCAAGACTATTTTTCACATACTAATTTAAAAAATCAAAGTCCATTTGATAGGATGATTCAATATGGAATCAACTATCAAGGTGCCGCAGAAAATATCGCAGCTGGACAAACTAGCGCAATCTTCGCCCACTATGCACTTATGAATTCAGAAGGGCACAGAGTGAATATATTGGGAAACTATAGATACATAGGTGTCGGCGTTGTATTCGGTGGAAGCTCAAGCATGTACTTAACACAAAACTTTTATAGATAAGTATATAATTTAGAATAAATATAATTAAAATTCAAATATATGCTTGACATAAATAAACAAATATGTTAATATAGGATTCGATTAAGTAGACCAGATAATCGCGGGCAGCGCAAGCTGCGTGAGGAAAGTCGGAGCTCCATAGAGCAGGGTGCTAGGTAACGCCTAGTGGGAGTGATCCTAAGGAAAGTGCAACAGAAAATAACCGCCACTTTTGTGGTAAGGATGAAAAGGCGAGGTAAGAGCTCACCGTCAGCTAGGTGACTAGCTGAGCCGTGTAAACCCCACCTGGAGCAAGGCCAAGATAGGGCATAAGGGATGTTGCTCGCATCCTCCGGTAGGTAGGCCGCTCGAGCTTATTGGTGACAATAAGCCTAGAAAGATGATTATCAAATACAGAACTCCGCTTATAGATTTGCTTAATTAACCATGAATGTAAAACTGCAATTTTAATAATTGCAGTTTTTTTGTGCAAAAAATAGTATTTTGTAATATAAAACTAAATTATATTTATTTAGTATCCTAATTTATTGCATTAAGTTAACAAATGTGGTATTTTAATGCAAAGGAGTATTATAAAATTGACCTGAAAAGGTTTATTAGGGAGGAAACAAATGAATATTTTAGTTACTGGGGGTGCTGGTTACATAGGAAGCCACACTGTCATAGAATTAATCAATGCTGGGTATGAAGTAGTTATTGTCGATAATTTATGCAATAGTAGTTCTATTGTATTGGATAGAATTGAGGAGATTACGGGAAAACGCGTAAAATTTTATGAAATCGACACGAGAGATAGCGAAAAACTTAAAGTAGTATTTGAGGAGAATAAAATCGACGCAGTAATACATTTTGCAGCGCTTAAGGCAGTTGGTGAATCTGTCGAAAAGCCACTAGATTATTACGATAACAATCTTACAAATACTTTAACAGTATTAAAATTAATGAGGGAGTTTGGGGTAGATAAATTTGTATTTAGCTCATCTGCAACTGTTTATGGCAATCCAAAAACTTGTCCAATAAAGGAAGATTTTCCACTTTCAACAACAAATCCTTATGGAACAACAAAATTAATGATAGAAGAGATTCTTAGAGATATCTGCAATGCTAATAAAGATTTTAATGTTGCAATACTTAGATATTTCAATCCAATTGGCGCGCATGAAAGCGGTCTTATAGGAGAGGAACCAAATGGAATTCCAAATAATTTAATGCCTTATATAACTAAGGTAGCAGTTGGCCAGTTACAACAACTTAGTGTGTTTGGAAATGATTATGATACACACGACGGAACTGGTGTAAGAGATTATATCCATGTTGTCGATTTAGCAAATGGCCATGTCAAGGCACTTGAAAAATTAAACCAAAAGCCAGGATTACTTACATATAATCTTGGAACAGGAACAGGATACAGCGTTTTAGATTTAGTAAATGCGTTTGAAAAAGCTAGCAATGTACGAATTCCATATAAAATAGTAGATAGAAGACCTGGAGATATCGCTATGTGTTATGCAGATCCGACCAAGGCTAAAGAAGAATTAGGCTGGGTTGCAAAATACGATGTAAACAAGATGTGCAGAGATTCTTGGAACTGGCAAAGTAAAAATCCAAACGGATATAAAGATAAAAAACTTCAAACTGCTAAATAAAAATTCTAATATACACAATAATTTTATAATCGATAAATTAAGAAAATTTAAGAAAGCTTTATAATATAATTAATAAAAAATTGACTAAAAGTATGATATATAATATATATGGCTTTTAGTCAATTTGCATTTATAAGAAAAATTTTTAGCTACAATAGGAGGAAACGTGGAGTATTTAAGAATTTTAATTTTATCAATGATACCAGTAACAGAGCTTAGAGGAGCTATACCGATTGGGATGGCGCTAGATTTAAATCCAATTGGGGTTTATATAGCGAGCGTTGCTGGGTCGACATTAGTTTCGGTGCCTTTAGTATTGACTTATAGGCATATTGTACAATTTATGAGGGATAAAAAAATTTTCGTAAAATTGTTAAATAAAATAGATCAAAAAATAGAAAATAGTATGAAAAAAATGAAGGCAGCATCTTTGCTTGGAATAATATTATTTGTCGGAATACCACTTCCAACAACGGGGACTTGGACGGCTGCGGCGATTGCATCAATTCTTAGAATGAGGATAGTAGAGGCGTTTGCAGGTGTTTTCATAGGAAACTGCTTATCGGGAATTATAGTTTCATTAATCTCTTATCACATAATCTAACAAAAAATGGTAACAAAATCTTAACCTATTTTCGCAGAGAAAAATAAGGTAAAATATGGTAAAAGGTGCTAATATATTTGTAGAGAGGGGGTAAGAGTATGAAGAAAGCATTCAAGAAAATTTTCATTGTACTTTTTGCAGTAGTAGTTATATTAGTTGGTACAGCACCAATAAGTAGTGCAGAATCAAAATATCTTATAGTTGTAAATTCAAAGAAAAATACGTTGAATTATTACGTTAATTATACTCTAGTAAGATCATTTAGATGTTCTACAGGAAAACTTAGCACTCCGACACCACAATGTAAAACAACAATAGTAAATAAAATAAAAAACAGACCATATTATCAAACTCATATTCCAGGGGGAGCACCAAATAATCCTTTGGGAAAAAGATGGATGGGGCTAAATATCAACGGAACTTATGGAACTACTTACGCTATTCATGGGAATAATAATGAATCATCAATAGGTAAAAATATAACTGGAGGATGCGTAAGAATGCACAATAGCGAGGTTGAGTGGTTATTTGACCAAGTCCCAGTTGGAACAACAGTATTAATCAAAAATACTAGTGAATCAGATAATTATATAATGAAATACTATAATATGGGAACATTAAAAGCTACTTGGTACACAGAAAACAAGAAAACATATTATAAAAATCCAGATGGTACATTAGCTAAAGGATGGCAAACAATCGATGGAAATAAATATTATTTCGGAGCAACTACAGGAAAATTATATAAAGGTTGGGCAAACATCAATGGAAGTAAATACTACTTCGGCACAAACGGAGTAAAAGTAACTGGATGGCAAACAATTGACGGCAAGAAGTACTATTTCGGAACAACTACCGGAAAATTATATACAGGATGGAGCCAAATCGGTTCAAACACTTACTACTTCAGCAAAACATCAGGTAAATTATATACAGGATGGAGTAAGATAGGTGGCAAGACTTATTACTTAGGTTCAAATGGTGCTAAACAAACTGGCTGGGTTATAGTAGACGGAGAAAAATACTATCTAGGTACAGATGGAGTTAGACGTACAGGATGGCAAACAATCGGTCAACATAAATACTACTTCGGTAAGAAAACTGGTAAGTTATGCACTGGCTGGGCTCAAATTGGAAACAAAAAATACTATCTAGGTGACGATGGTGTTATGGTTACTGGAAAACAAACAATTGACGGTGTTGTATATGAATTTGATGCAAATGGAGTATTAATCCAAGGTGCAGAAAATAATTCTACTAATAAACCAGGTCAAAACACTACTAAACCAGAAAATAACCAACCAAGCCAAGATAATAATCAAAATAAAGAAGACAATACACCAAATCAAGATAATACAAATGGCGATGTGAAAAATGAAGATAACTCTTCAAAAGAAGATAATTCTTCACAACAAGAAAACGTAGAACAAATGCAAAGCGAAATCGCAAACTAAAATAGAACAAATGAAAAGTAAAATTACAAACCGATCAAAGGATTGTAGTTTATGCTTTAAAATACGAATATAATTATTTTTGTTATAAATACTGCTTAACGTAAAACAAACCTACATTAGGCAGTATTTTTTTAATTGTAAGTAAATTGTAAGGTTTTATCCGCCCTACTTAATTGAAATTTAAAATTTATTGTTCTATAATAAATTAAGTAACACGAACTATTTCAATGTATTGAGTATAAAAATAAGACAATTTCAATTTAGGGGGGGAATGTTGTGAAGAAATTAAACGAAATATTTAAGTTAGACAAAAGGACAATACATCAAATTTTATTATGGTTAATCGGAGGATTAGTACTAGTATTTGCAACTGAATTTCTACTAAGAGGCAGTTTTGAAGATGTAATAACATTGATAAAAGAAAAGCCAGGAGTAGTTTTGGCTAATTATCTTCTAATACTTATGTTGACATCTATATTCTTCTTAGTAAAAAGAAAATATATGGTATATTTTATTTCCTTTATGGTAATATTAGGAGTAGCAATTACGACTTTCTTCTTAATGAAAGTTAGAGGTATCCCGCTTACTTTCTCTGATTTATACTCTATTGGAGAAGCTATGGAAATAGCCGATAAATACATAAACAAAACTATGATAATAATAGCAGTGATATGTTTAGCATTCTTAATAGCAGTTGCAGTATTTTTATATAAATTAGACTGTGATACAAAAAGATTTAAATTAATCAACTTTGTACTTATATTTATAGTATCAATAGGATTTTTCTCAACAGTAAGATCTCAACAATCAAAAAATATAATGCAATTTAAAAGATGGGACATACCTGCATCATATAAATGCAACGGTCTGACTTATTCAACTGTAGAGTCATGCGTTAAATACATCAGAAAAAAACCAAACGACTACTCACAAGCTAAGATACAAGAAATTAAAGACAAGGTGGACAAGGCTGAAGCAAGCGACAACAGAACACTAAACAACAAAAAGCCAAACATACTATTTGTTCAGCTTGAGGCGTTTATGGATCCTACTGAAGTAAAGGGAATCAAATACAGCGAAGACCCAATACCGAACTTCAGAAAGTTAACACAGACATTTACTCATGGGATGGCAAGTGCTCCGACAACAGGAGGAGGAACAGTAAGAACAGAGTTTGAAGTTATGACAGGAAACAACATCGACTACCTTACACCTGGAGAAATCCCATACAACACAATACTTAAGAGTAAATACTATAACTCTGTAGCAACAACACTAAAATCAGAAGGATACAAAGCTCATGCAGTCCACAACTTCCAAGGTAACTTCTACGGAAGAAACAACGCTTATGCAAAACTTGGATTTGACGATTTTACATCAAAAGAATACATGAGCAACTACGAATTAAACGAAAGAGAATGGGTAAAAGACGTAATCTTAACTAAATATATCGAAAAGGCATTAGATTCTACAAAAGACTCAGACTTGGTATATACAGTCAGCGTTCAAGGTCACAGTAGTTATCCTACAGATGCTGAAAACTACGACTTCCCAATAAAAGTATCAGGTACATTAGACCAAAAAGTTCTAAACCAAATGTACTACTATGTCAACCAAATAAAAGGAACTGACGACTTTATTGGAGAACTAGTAGATATGGTAAACAAAAGAGACGAAGACACAATAATCTTATTCTACTCTGACCATATGCCAAAGCTTAAAATATTTGAAGATGACGATTTTTATTTAGATAAATACAAAGCCCCATTTGCATTTTATGCTAACTTCGACATAGAAAAATACGATATAGATGAAATAGAATCTTATGAATTAAGTTCATTAATGTTTAAAGAAGCAGGGTTAAAATACGGTCCAATGGAGAGATTCAACACATATATGAAAGATGATCCAGAATTCTCAAAAATGCAAGACCTTATAGAATACGATGTTTTATTCGGAAAATCATACTACATAAATGATGACGAAAAAGCAAAGAAAAACACTCTTAAAATGGGAGTAGAAGACATCGTAATCAACAATATCGAAACTAAAGGAAATAAAATGATTATACATGGAGAAAACTTCACTACAAACAGTAGAGTTTACCTAAACGACAAACAAGTCGATAAAAAATTCATAGACGAAAATACTTTAGAAGTCGATAAAATAGACAACTTAGACACAATATCAATAAAACAAATTGGACGTAATAGTGTAGTACTTAGTTCGACACAAGATTTCAAATACAGCGATTTACAAGCTAGCAAATAATTTTATAAAATAAATTAGCAAGTAAGTCACAAATTATCAAATAAACTGATTATAAGCTATGAAACAGGTTTAGTAAAATTTATAAAATAAGCTGATTATAACTTATAAACATAAGTGGGGGATATAAAAATACTTAGAGATTTTTATATCCCCTTTATTTGTTTAAATTAACTTAATATTAATTTGCTAAATTATAAATTTAAAACAAACATTATTAGGAGGTGGGGCTGATGTCTAGGACTGCGAAGAATGCAGTTATAATTATGGTGGCGACTTTGTTATCTAGAGTACTTGGATTTTTAAGAGAGACAATACTTGCGAATTTCTACGGAACAAGTATGGTTGCGGACGTATTTGTACTTACTCTAAATATCCCAGGGCTTATTATATCTATTGTCGGTTCTGTAATTTACATGATGTACATACCGATGTACTACGACACGAAAGAGCGTCTCGGCGAAGAGGAATCGCTTAAATTTACAAATAATATACTAAATATTTTATCAGTATTTTCAATAATAGTTTCAATCTTAGGGATAATTTTTGCATCCGAAATAATCAAAATCTTTGCGATTGGATTTACTGGAGAAAAATTCGCACTAGCAGTAAAATTCTTGCGTATTATGATGTTTGGTGTATTATTCTTATCTTTAAACAAGATTCAGTCATCCTTCTTACAAGTGAAGGACAGCTATTTGCCAGCGTCAATTGTAGGCGTTGTCTACAACTTAATCATAATAGGCGCGATATTTATAAGTGTAAAATACGGAAGTTATTACTTGGCGATTGGAGCATTAGTAGGTCTTTTTGTCCAAGTTATCATACTACTTCCTTGCATGTATAAAAGAGGATATAAATACAGCTTTTATATGAATATAAAAGACGAATCCATCATCAAAATGATTAAATTAAGTATACCTATGATGATGGGGGTTGCGATGAGTCAGCTTAATGTATATGTCGATAAGGCGCTTGCGAGTACTTTAGGTGATGGTAAATTATCAGCTCTTAACTACGCATCAAGACTTAACGACTTTGTCGTTGCTATTTTCGTAACATCTTTAATTACTGTTATTTATCCGAAATTATCTCAGTTTGTAAACGAAAAAGACATAACAAACTTCAAAAAGATAATGGTTAAATCGAGTAACTGCATAATCTTAGTCGTTGTACCGATAGTATTCGGAGCGATATTATTAGCAGAGCCGATCGTAAGAGTTTTATTAGAAAGAGGAAGTTTCAGCCACGAATCAACTCTTATGACTTCAAACGCACTTAGATTTTATGCAATAGGTATAATCGGATATGCAGTAAAAGAAATACTGAGCAGAGGGTTTTACTCATTGGGAGACACAAAAACGCCAATGATAAATTCATCAATCGCTGTAATTATAAATATAATACTAGACTTATTATTTATAAAACCATTTAGTTATATGGGGCTTGCGATGGCGACAAGTATCTCATACATGGTTACAGTAGTTCTGATGTTCTTCAGCCTTAGAAAAAAGGTCGGCTCATTTAACGGTAGAGCAGTAGCACAAGTTCTTATAAAATCTATAATTGCATCAATTGCTATGTCGATAGTAGTATTATTTACTTACGACGCTTTAGTTACAATGTTAGGATTATCGTTTATAGGAGAATGTGCGTCTTTAGGTGGAGCGATTTTATTAGGAGTTGTAGTATATGCAATTTGTATAAAATTATTTAAAGTAGAAGAAATTAAAGTTTTAGAAGGAAGTATAAAAAACTTCTTCTCTAGATAAACTATATTAGTTTTAATAAATTACTTTGATAGTGACGATTTTGATTTGGAAAAGTAAGAATCATACCCCTAAACAGCCAAAAACTTAGTTTTAAATTTGTGTATGTAAATTTATTAAAAAATAAAATGAATTTAACTTAAAATAAATTTAAAATCGAATAAATTTGGTTTCTACTTTAAATTAAAAAGAAAAAGTAGAATAAAACATGTAAAAAAATTTACCAAAAAAGCCAAAAACTAACTATAAATTACCTGGCTTTGTAGAAAAAAGTTTTGAAGTATGTTAGAATAAATAGGAAATAAAATTTATAATATTAGGGGGTGAGTGTCACAAATCATGTTTACTGAAAAGAAAACAAAAACGACACTATCAAAAGCATTAGCTCTAGGAATGGTTGCAACATCTGTTTCTTTAGCTGGGCAAACAACAACAGCAGACGCAGCAAAAAACGAAAATACAGATACAACTTCATTATATAAAACTCAAACAATATCATCAAAAACAGGAACAGTTACAGCAAGTTCTTTAAATATTAGAAAGGGACCATCTACTTCTTACTCAATCGTAGGAGCTTTAAAAAATGGCCAATCAGTTACTATAACTGATACTGATAGCGCTACTGGCTGGTATAAAATAAAAACTTCAGCAGGAGTAGTTGGATATGCAAGCAACAAATACATAAAAGTTGATGGGCAAGTATCTGAAAATACTGGAAGCAATAACACAACTACAGCAACTGCTAAAAAAACTGCTACAGTTACTGCATCATCACTAAATGTTAGATCTGGACCAAGCACAGCATACTCTATAGTAACAACTTTATCAAGAGGACACAATGTTACTATACATGAAACTGCTAGCACAGGTTGGCACAAAGTTACAACTGCTACAGGAAAAACAGGATATGTTTCACCAACTTATGTAAAAGTAACAGGAAGTACTAATAGTGGAACAACTAATAACAATACTAACACAAACACAAATATACAAAGTGGTGTTTATGTAGTACAAAGTTACTCAACTATAACTAAAGTTGGTAAAGTTAATGCGACATCATTAAACGTTAGAAGTGGACCATCTACATCTTACAGCGCGAAATCTAGTGTTAAAAAAGGAAATGTAGTAGGAATACTAAAACAATACAGCAATGGTTGGTATGAAGTTAAATTAGCTAATGGAACAACAGGATGCGTTAGTGGAAGTTACTTAACAATAACAGCAGGAAGTTCATCTAGTATAACTTCAGGAAGTACTTCTGGAACTACATCAGGAAATACAAATACAAATACAGGAACAAGCACAAATGCAAAAGTTCAAGCTGTTGTAAATATGGTAAAAAGACAAGTTGGTAAACCATATGTTTATGGAGCTAGTGGACCAAACTCATTTGACTGTTCAGGACTTATGTACTACTGCTACAAAAATGCAGCTGGAATAACTATTAATAGAAGTTCTGCTGCTCAAGCATCAAACGGTAGATATGTAAGCAAAAGCAACTTACAACCAGGAGATTTAGTATTCTTCAACAGTGGAACAAACAGAATACGCCACGTTGGAATGTACGTTGGAAACGGACAATTTATCCATGCTCCAAGTCCTGGAAAAAGTGTTAAATACGAAAACTTATATTCTTCATATTACGTAAAAGGATACGTAACTGCTAGAAGAATTATCGGATAATAAATATTTTTTACATTAAATAATTATATTGTGAAGAAGACCACAAAACTTCTATTCGAAATAAAAAGAATAGTTGTTTTACGTGGTCTTTTTTGCGTTTTATAGAATATACTATGTTTCTGATTCATAAAATTTACTATTATAGAGGTAATTGGAGGAAATTGGTATGGTAAATATTACGAGCGGATTAATAGATAAAAAGGTAAAAAATATGAGGTTTTTCTTAAATTATCCGAAAATCGAGGTGGATGATGAAGGCGAAGAGATTCAACAATTTGCACAAGAGGTAAATAAATCAATATTAAACGAGGTAAGCATTTTTGAAGAAGTGGTTATCTACACTTATTGTGATGAAATAATAATTGGAAATATAAATGTTATTTCGGAATACAACGTTGCATTTAATAGAGGAAATATTGTCAGCATTCCTATGGAGTTTTCTCAAATTATTGGACTCACTGACATAAGCAATATCTACAGCTATAATTACGATTTTGATTTAATGAAAAAGATTACCTTAGAAGATATTTTTAAAGAAGATGTTGATTATGAAAAAATAATCCAAAGTTATATAATGGAAGAGATTTACGAGATTTTGGATAATTATACAAGCCACATAACTTATGATTTATATGAGTTGATGATGGAATCTATCTATATATGTGAAGATCCAGTTTTCTATTTTAATGGTAGAGATTTAGTAATCTGCATATCGAGTTTTGAATTAACAAGTCAAGTCTGCAATCTAATTGAATTTACAATATCATTTAAAAAAATAAAGAATATTCTAAGCGATTATGCTTTGAAAAATATATTTTTATATTAAATTTTGAGGAAGTGAAAAAAATGTTTGTCCGATATAATAGAGAATTGGCGGTGAAATACGCTACTGATTGGGCACAAGACAGAAACCCAAACTACAAAGATTATGAAAAATGGGGAGGGGACTGTACTAATTTTGTGTCACAATGTCTACATGAAGGAGGTATACCTTTTGATCATCATGGAAATGATATATTAAAACAGTGGTATTGGTATAGCGATATGAACAGAACTCCTACATGGACAGCCGCCGAGCCTTTTTACAAATACATCACAAAAAACAACACAAAAGACACCCAAAACTTTGGGATATATGCTGTGGAAGTATCATATAACGAATTGCAAATAGGAGATATTGTACAACTTATATACGAAAATGACTTAGCATATCACAACATGATAATCACAGATGTTATTTTAGATGGAGGGTATTTAATCGACTACTTAGTATGCCAACACACATATGATTTATACAACTTTCCTCTTAGCCAAAAACAAGGTGAAAAGCGATATATAAAAATTTTAGGATATTATGAGTAAAAGAGGATTAAATTGTTAATAATATTTGAAAAAAGCCTTTCTTAATGATAAAATTACCTTATAATATATAATGTAAAATATGCTCAGAATTGACTTAATTTAGGGCATATAAATTTAACCTAAAATGGAAAGGTGAATTCAGTGACTAAGAAAAGAACAAATAATCCAAGAACTACCTCAAATCAAGGTAATAAAACAAATACTCAAAATAGAAGACCGCAGACAAAGACGGCACAAAGGCCTACACAACCGCGAAAAAACAAAAAACAAAAAGGTTTACATAGAAAAAAATCATCAACTAAAAGGAAAAAACAACTAATAGTTTTAGTAGGGTTAATCATATTGATTTCTGTTGTAGGATTTATAGGAAAGAAAACATACAATTTCGTAAGTACTATTTGGCCAAATGTAATATCACTAAAAAATTCTCTGACAGGTGGAGCCATTGACACTTCAAACGTAAACACCGACGAGCAATACGACGTAGGTGACGAAAAAGAAGCAACTCTACAAGTTAGACACAATGTATTTATAGATGCCGGTTGTGGCGGAAACGAAACAGGATATATAACAAATGACAAAGTAAAAGAAAAAGAACTAAACTTAGAAATTGCAAAAAAAGTAGCAAAAGAGTTAAACAAACAACAAGATATCAACGTAATACTCTCTAGACAAGATGATGTCTACATGAGCCCAGACGAAAGAAAATCTCTAGCAGAAAGTCAAAATGCTGAGGTATTTGTATCTATCCATATGGCTGCTGAGACTACAGGAAAAGCCACAGGAATAGAAACTATATACCACAAAGATTCCAAAAATGGCTCGGCTGACTTTGCAAGTCTTATGCAAACTTCTATAGTAGCGTTTGTAAAAGCCGAAAACAGAGGAACAAATACATACAATATGAGTGTATTGAGAGATAACAGTATGCCTTCTATATATATTCAATGTGGATTTTTAAGTAACTCTGGTGAGGAGAAAAATTTAAAAGACGAAAATTACCAAAATGAATTAGCGAAAGGTATAGCACAAGGGATATTAACTTATATAGATGCCAAAAAATAAAAAAGGAAGTGCAGATATGGCTGATTTAGAAATAAAGAAAATTTTAATTGAAGAATCTTTGAGAAAAAATCAAATGTCGCAGATTTTTGATGTGGTGAAAAACGAAAAAATGGTGTTTTTCAGATCACTACAACAATACAAAAACAACAAATTTTTATTAGGCATAATACTAGACGAATCTGCCTACACTACAATTACGATATTTTTCGGGAAAGTAGCAGACGAGTCCAAAAAAGACATAATAATTAAATTAATAAATGAATTAAACGGTATACATAATGTAGAAAAATTTGTACTAAACAGAAATGACGAGCTTTTAGTCCAAATTCCTTATGTCTCACTATCACAAGACTTCAACGGAGACGTAGCGATAGACTTATTGAGAACACTTTATCACATGCTTGTCCACAATGCATACGACAAGTTTGAAGAAATCCTAGGGGAGAGTATGTATAACCAGATATAATTAACTAGCTTAAATACAAAATCAAATAAAATTAGCAATACTCTAAAGCCAAATTTAGATAAAAATCAATCTAAATTTGGCTTTTTTACATGCAGAAATCAAAATATAACTATATAATTATTTACAGGACTAACTTTTAGTTTAAGTAGTAGTGATTTCGTTTAAATTTATTTGATGGGGGGCGACTATGGAAGAAAGTTTTGAAGTTTCAAAGAGGTATGAGAATAATTTAGATATTAAAAAGAGAAAAAATCAGGGGATTTATTATACGCCATACGTTGTTGTGGAGTATATATTAGAGCAGACAATACAAAAACACGATGTAGTAGATGAGCCGTATCCAAAGGTGCTCGATATGTGTTGTGGCTGTGGAAATTTCTTAATAAGTGCATATGAAATACTTCACAAAAAGTTTTTGGAAAATATAGATAATTTAAGGGTGAAATATGGAAGAGATTTTATTTCATCAGAAGATATAAGTCTGCATATTATAAAAAACTGCATTTTTGCAGTAGACACAGACGAAGATGCATTATTTATATTTAAAAGACAAATTATGAATATTTTAAAAGATGAGCTTAGCGAAATTTATAAAGATAAATTTCTAATTAGTGAGGACGAGCTAGACGAGATTTTATTTGATAAATACGAGAAAAATCTCAATATACTTTGTGCTGACAGCTTAAAAACAGACTTATGCGAAGTCTTTTCTATAAAAAAGTTTGACTATATTGTCGGCAACCCGCCATACATTGGTCAAAAGCTTTTAGACAACGAATATAAAAAATTTTTATACAAGGAATTTGGTGATGTATATAAAAACAAAGGGGATCTTTATTTTTGCTTTTATAAAAGAATACTGGATTTATTAAAAGAAGATGGAAAATCAGGGATTATTACACCGAGGTATTTTATGCAGAGTCCATCTGGAAAGTATCTTAGAAAATACATGATAGACAATGCCAAGATAGACAATATAGTTGACTTTCTAGGTGCGAATTTATTCTCAAGCCTAGGAATTGCAAGTTGTATCGTAGTGTTTGAGCATAAAAATAAAAAAGATAAATACATACAATACTATAAAATAATAGATGAAAATATCAATATAAAGAAAATAGACAACTTAGGATTATATTTAAAACAAGATAATTTTAAAAAAATCATGGTAAATATCGAGTCACTTGGGGAAGATTGGTTAATGCTAGACCAGGTAGAATTCGAATTTTATAACAAAATCCAAAATAAGTGTCAATATTTTTTAGATGAAATAGGTGAGAGTTTTCAGGGGATAATCACAGGTTGCGACAAGGCATTCGTCGTAAATAAAGACGACAAAAATATAAGCAAAATAGACAAAAATCTACTAAAAAACTGGATTAAAAATACAAATGTCGAAAAGTACATAATTGATAATTCAAATTATAAATTGATATATTCAAACGACATAAAAACAGAACAGGACCATCCATTTGTTATAGATAATTACTTTATGCCATATAAACAAAAGCTCCAAAACAGGAGAGAATGTATACGAAATAGCCGAAAATGGTACGAACTTCAGTGGGGAAGAGAAAAATCCCTATTTGAGCAGACAAAAATAATGTATCCATATAAGTCTAGAAACAACAGATTTGCGATAGACTTTGATAATAGCTATGGAAGTGCAGATGTGTATTCATTTTTTATAAAAGAAAAATACAAAGATGAATTTTCATATGAATACTTAGTCGGGCTATTAAATTCAAAAGTATACGATAAATATTTTAAGATAATAGGTAAAGAAATGGGCAAAAAAATATTCGATTATTATCCGAATAGAGTTATGAAATTAAAGATTTTTAAAGATGAAAATTACAAAAAAATAGAGTCATTATCAAAAGAAATAATATTCCTCTCAAGAAAAAAACTATCTATAATAAATGAATTAGAAAGTACTTCAAAAAAATTAGTAATTTCAAGCGATTTAACTAAAATAACAACTTGTGAAAACGTTATGGAAATACAAGACAAAAATATTTCGCTCTTAAAAGAAAAACATTACCTTGAAAATAAAATCGATTTCATAGAAAATATAATAGAGGAAATAATTAAAAAATCTTTAAATTTAAATCATGACACTAATTTGGATTAAAACTTAAAAATTAGGTGATGTAAATGAAAGGTTTAGTATTAGAAGGGGGAGGCACTAAAGGTGCTTACCAATTAGGGGCTTATAAAGCTTTAAAAGAATTAGGTGTCGAGTTCGACGGGGTAGTTGGAACTTCAATTGGGGCATTAAATGCAGCATTTATAGTCCAGGGGGACTATGAAATAATGAAAGACATCTGGTTAAATAGGGATTATAAAAGTTTTATGGACATAGAAGAAGACTTCTATGAAAAATATAAAAATGTGGAGTTTAAGGCAAAAGATATAAATGTAGTCATAGGTCTTATGAATAAAGCTAGAAAAAACGAAGGAATAGATATAACTCCTCTTAAAAATTTACTAAAAGAAAATATAGACGAAGAAAAAATAAGAAATTCATCAAAAGATTTTGGATTAGTAACAGTATACTTAGACAAAAAAATCATCCCACAACACTTGATGAAAGAGGACATACCGCAGGGGAAATTGGTAGATTATTTAATCGCAAGTTCGAGCTTACCTATATTTCAATTAGATAAATTTGAAGATAAACGTTATCTAGATGGCTTTTTATCAGATAATACGCCAGTTGGGTTATTGGCGAATAAAGGATATAATGATATAATAGTAATTAGATTATCGAATGATGCCGCAGGAGATAAAAGTTTGCAAAAATATGTAGATTTAAATCTAACAGTGATAAAACCTTCGATGGTTTTGGGAGGTTCTCTAAACAAGGACAAAGATCATATGGAGACATTGTTCAAACTTGGATATATGGATACAATGAAAGTATTTAAAAGATACGATGGGGTGAAGTATTTCTTTAATGCAGATTTTATATATGACGAAGAGACATGCTTTAATTTGATAAGTAACATAGATATAAAAACGATAGAATACATATGCAAGATCTTAAAAATAAGGAGAAAACCAAGCCTAAGAGTTTTATTAGAAGAAATCATACCACAACTTGGGGATATGTTTCATTTAGAAAAGGAATTTACATATAAAGATATTTTTTACAGTATATATGAAAGAAAACTTGAGGAAAATAATATAGACGTTTTGAATTTATACGATTTTTCAAAGGTTATAGACTCAGTCAATTCACAAATTGACTCAATTAATTTCGATTATGAAAATAATGAAAATAAATCCATTATTTTGTTAAATAAAAAAGAAAAAAATGAAAAGGCGATAACAAATAAACTACTAAACGATTTTAAAAATCAAAGTTTAAGAAAAATGCCTATATAAGTTTTTATGTGTATTAATTAGGAGGTACAAAATGGAAAAAACAGTAGTAATAAAAAATGCAACAGGATTACATGCTAGACCAGCAGGGATGTTCGTTAAAAAAGCATCTGAATTCACTTCAACAGTAGAAGTATTAGCTAAAGGAAAAACTGTAAATGCTAAATCAATCATGGGAATAATGAGCTTAGGTTTAGGTCAAGGTGAAGAAATAGTTGTTAAAGCTGAAGGTGCAGATGATGCAGCAGCAGTTGACGCATTAGTAGAATTAATCGAAAGCGGATTTGGTGAATAATATTAAAAGCCACATACAATATAAAACCTGGGGAAACCCAGGTTTTTAAAAATCAAACTGCAAACTATCTAAAAGAAGTTAAAATAAAATGGAAAATAATAAATAATAAAAAGAAGTAAGGGTATATTTTAGGAGGAGTAAAAAAGATGTTTAAAGGAACAGCAGCATCACCAGGTATAGTACTTGGGAAAGCGTTAGTATTAGAGCATAATGAATTAGTCATAGAAAAGAAATCGATATCAGACGTAGAAACAGAAATAGCTAGATTAAACGAGGCAGTAGCTATATCAAAAACTGAACTTGAAAAAGTAAGAGATAAAGCAAAAGTTGAATTAGGTGAAGAAGAGGCACAAATATTTGAGTCACACTTATTAGTTTTAGAAGATCCTGAACTACTAGGCTCTACAATGGACAAAGTAAAAACTGAAAATGTCAATGCAGACTTTGCACTAAACGAAATAAAAGAGATGTTCGTTGGAATGTTTGAAGCTATGGACAACGAATATATGAGAGAAAGAGCGGCTGACATAAAAGACGTTACAAACAGAATATTAAGACACTTACTAGGTGTAAAAATAGTAGACTTAGCTGCATTAGAAGATGAAGTAGTTTTAGTTGCACACGACTTAACTCCATCAGATACAGCTACAATGGACAAAAAGAAAGTATTAGGATTCTTAACTGATATCGGTGGTAGAACTTCTCATACAGCTATAATGGCAAGAACTTTAGAAGTTGCTGCAGTAGTTGGACTAACAGATGCTACACAAAAAATAAAAGACGGGGACTTTGTTGTATTTAACGGAGATACTGGAGAAGTAATAGTAAATCCAGACGAAGAAACAATAGCTAAATACTCACAAATGAAAAAAGAATTCGAAGATTATAAAAAATCATTAGAATTATTAAAAGGACAACCCTCTGTTACAACTGACGGAAAACATGTTGAATTAGCAGGAAACATAGGAACTCCAAACGATGTAGATGGTTTAATTAAAAACGACGCTGAAGGTGTTGGACTTTATAGAACAGAATTCTTATATATGGACAGAGTAGACTTCCCAACAGAAGACGAACAATACGAAGCTTATAAAGCAGTACTTGAAGGAATGAGCGGAAAACCAGTTG
>OLNJ01000357.1_pt1 | contig 41306 bp, 34 predicted proteins | sample 1672191 | NCBI WGS metagenome assembly OLNJ01 (sample SAMEA3136657, study PRJEB25190) | human gut metagenome | biome: human gut; feature: human-associated habitat; material: faeces | place: Austria | collected 2013
TTATAGGTAAATATAAGCATTTATTTAGTCAAGCACCATTTCTGGTGAAGACTCTATATTTATTTGTTAATTTTTAAAAATCATGCAAAAAAGACCCCAAGCTTAAGCTCAAGGTCTTTTTCAATTAATACTTTTGACGGTCTTTCAATGCTTTTTCAATTTGACGATTTGCATCTTTGGCCTTTAAATCTTGACGTTTATCGTAATTTTTCTTCCCTTTTGCAATACCAAATAATAATTTCGCATATCCATCTTTAATGTATAACTTTAATGGAATAAGTGAATAACCACCCATTTTTTGTGTTCCAATTAATTTTGCTATTTCACGTTTGTGTAATAATAGTTTTCTTGTACGTAATGGATCATGATTAAATCGATTTCCTTGTTCATAATGAGAAATGTGCATATTATGTACAAAAGCTTCATTACGATCAATACGAACAAATGAATCTCTTAAATTGACTTTACCGGCACGAATCGATTTGATTTCAGTTCCTTGCAGCACAATTCCCGCTTCAAATGTTTCTTCTATAAAATAATCATGTCCTGCTTTTTTATTTTGCGCAAGCGTTGATCCCACACCTTTTGGCATTCTTACACCACCTTTAAGCTCTCCAACTAATTTTCATCGTAAGTAATGTAATCTACAACATCAACTACATTCGAGTAATTTTCCATTAAAGCTTGAACCGTTTCAAAATAATCACGTTGATCAGATTCAACTAATGGAACTAATTGATAATTAACTGTTCCATTTTCAGCATAGTTATAGGTTGGCATTAATTGAGGTTGCGAAATTTCAATTTTCACTTCATCACCAATCGTTGTTTTAATAATATCAAACTTTAAAATTCCACCTACTAATTTAGCAAGTCCTGTTTGACCTGAAATAAAGTTACCTAATGAATACGCAACTAATGTTTCATTTCCATCACGTCCAACCAAGATATCAACAGGTTGTAAAACATGAGGATGTTCACCTAAAATAACATTTACACCTTGATCTGCTAGCCACTTGGCTTGTTCTAACTGTGTTTCATTTGGTGTATCTTGATATTCAGTACCCCAATGCATTGAAACCACGATAACATCTGCAACTTCTTTAGCTTTTTGAATATCTTGTTCCGCTTGTTCATAACTGAACTCATTAGCTAAATAAGGTTTATCTTCTGGAACCCTATATCCATTAAATCCGTAAGAATATGCTAGTAATGCTAATCTAACTCCATTTTGTTCAATCACAGGGATTTGATCACGTTTTTCTTGTGAATCAGTTGATCCAGCTGAAATAATTCCATTTAAGGTTTGCCAGTATGATTCAGCCAAAATCACGCCATTTTCTCCCTTATCTAATGTGTGATTATTAGCTCTTGAAAACATATTGAATCCAATGCCAACAAGATCTCGAACAATTTCATATGGACTATTAAAGTTTGGATATGAAGATAATCCAATCTCTATACCTCCAATATTTGACTCTTGATTTGCAAAAGCAAAGTCTGCTGGTTCAATATATGATTTTACATTTTCAAGTAATGGAGAAAAATCAAACAAATCTCCTTCTAATCTAAAATCATTAAATACGGTATCATGTAGTAAAATATCACCTACAGCAACCATAGAAGCTTTATAGACACGTATTTCGGGTCCTAAAGAAAAGCTAATATCAATACGCTGTTTAATAGGATCTGGTTCATAATAAACTGCAAATCCAGGCTTTACATCATTTGAGTACATTGAGTCATGATAATTGACTTCATTTGCTGTAATTAATCCCGTAGCAATCAATTCATCTAGGTAGGCTCTAATTTCTGTTTCTGTGTTTTTTGAGACATCTCTTCCTTTTGATATCGTTAATTTAACATCACAAGTCTCCTCATTTTCACATTTTTGTTGATCAACAACGACCCCATAATCCACTTCGTCTGAATAAATATAATCATAAATAATATTTATGTCATTAGCAGCTTCATAATGTAAAACACGCTCAACATCCCATCCTTCCATATTAGGACGAACAAAAAATTGAGCTAAAACTAATAAACCAACCATGACGAATAGGAACAAAATGACATTGAACCACTTAATACCTTTTAACTTCTTCATCATGATTTACCTGCACCCTTTCACTAATTAGCCAAACTATTATTTATTAGATTTTTTTTGACTATTACTTTTTTGATTCGAAAAGTTTTTTGGACCTTTATTATTTTTTCTTTTTGGTTTCTTATTATCATTGAAACGATCAGATGATTTTTTATTACGATTATTTCTCGAATTTGATGATGAAGATGTTTTAGGTTTGCCATCTCTTCTTCGATCATTTGCTCCTGATGCACCTCGTGTATCAATACGTTTAAATGAACGTTTAGGACGGCTCTTACTCATACCAACTAATTGGAAGTCAATAGTTCTTTCCTCTTTACTTGCAGCTACTACAACAACTTTTACAACATCCCCAAGTTTGTACATGGCTTTCGTACGACGTCCAATTAATGCTAAATTATCTTCATCAAATTCATAATAATCATCTGTTAAATCATTTACATGAACTAGCCCTTCTACCGTATTTGGTAGTTCGACATACATTCCCCATTTCGTAACAGATGAAATAACACCTTCAAACTCTTCGTCAATAAATTGTGTCATATACTCTGCCTTTTTCATATCCTCCACTTCACGTTCTGCATCGATTGCATCACGCTCACGTTTTGAAGTTTGAAGACCAATTTCAGGCATAATAGTATTATAATATGTTAAAGTCTCATTTGATAAGTCCTGTTCGAACAAATATCGACGAATTAATCGATGAACAATTAAGTCCGGGTAACGACGAATCGGTGATGTAAAGTGAGTATAGAACTCTGCAGCCAATCCAAAATGTCCTAAACTTTCTTCACTATATTTTGCTTTTTGTAATGAACGAAGCATCATTGTATTAATTGCAGCATGCTCAGGTTTTCCTTGTACGGCTTCCGTAATCATTTGCAATGCTTTTGGATGAACATGTTCTCTTGTTCCTTTAATCTCATAACCTAAAGCACGAGCTAGCTTATAGAAACGCTCTAATTTTTCAGGTTTTGGATGTTCATGAACTCGATAAATAAATGGAACATCCATCCAATGGAAATGTTCAGCAACTGTTTCATTAGCTGCTAACATAAAATCTTCAATAATGCGCTCTGCGATCCCACGGTCACGAAGTTCAACACCTGTTGGGAAACCATACTCATCTACAATAATTTTTGCTTCATCTAAATCAAAATCAATTGATCCACGATCATGACGAGCTTTACGTAGAATTTGAGATAACTCATACATTAGATGGAAATTTGGTACTAACGCTTCATAACGATTTAAAACCTCTTGATCCTCACCCTGTAAAATCAAATTCACATTGTGATAAGTCATACGTTCTGTTGTATTAATTACAGAAGGGAAGATTTCATGGTTAACCACTTCACCTTTAGGTGAAATCTCCATTTCACAAGTAATCGTCAAACGATCAACTTGAGGATTTAATGAACAAATTCCATTTGATAAACGATGTGGAATCATTGGGATAACGCGATCAACTAAATACACACTAGTCCCTCTAAAATACGCATCACGATCTAATGGAGACCCTTCGGTTACATAATACGAAACGTCTGCAATTGAAACACCTAATAAATAGTTTCCATTATCAAGCATTTTTACATGAACAGCGTCATCTAAGTCTTTAGCATCATCGCCATCGATTGTAACAATGGTTTCACCACGTAAATCACGACGACCTTTATAGCTGTCTGCATCTAATTCCGTAGGAATAGCAGCAGCTTGTTCTAATGCATCCTTTGAAAATTCAGGTACAATGTCATATTTATAAACAACAGATAAAATATCAATACCTGGATCGTTTTTATGTCCAAGAATTTCTAAAACTTCTGCTTTAACAACATTATTTTCTAAGTAGTCAACAATCTTAACACGGACTTTATGGTCGCGAACAGCCCCTTTACTTTTATTTTTAGGAATTGCTACAACAGCATGATAACGTGAGTTGTCTGGTTTAACATAACCTACTTGTTTAATTTCATAGTAAGTCCCAATAAACTCTTTCATTCCACGTTCTAAAACTTGAACGATTTCTCCTTCTAAACTATCACCTTTAGAAGATGGTAAGATTTTAACTAAAACCGTATCTTTATGTAAGGCTCCATTTAAATCTTCATTACGAATATAAACGTCATCCATATCATCTATTTCAACAAACCCAAATCCTTTTGGATGAATAGAAATAATTCCTTTATAAAAACCTAATTCACGTGCTAAATCATAACGATCATTTTTTGAACGTACGACAACCCCTTCATCTTCAAGGGCTACCATTAATTTAACGAATTCTTTAAAAGCTTCTGTTCCTTCAATTTGTAAATAATCTACTAACTCATCAATTGTCATTGCTTCATAATGACTTGATCCTAATAACTCTAATACTGTATTGCGCAAATAGCACACCTCCAACTCATAACTACTATTCTATCATACTCGGTTAAATATTTAACCATTTTTTAGAATCCGAGAATACAAAGTTCTCTTGTATTTGACCTATGTTTAGTTTGTACCAATATTATATAATTTATTGCTACTACGTATTTTGACATTAAAAAAACTCATATTCTTCGAATATGAGCTAGTATATTATTTCATAAAAATAATTAGTCCTAAAACGATAAAAATAATTGAACAAATATAAGTTGCACGAACAATATAAGCTTCTGCTCCACGTTCTTTTTGATTCTTGAATAACTCACTATTTCCACCTGTTAATGAATCGCTTAATCCCTGTTTAGAACTTTGTAATGCAACTAAGACAATTAGGATTACTGAAACAATCATAAATAATACGTCTACAACACCTAAACTAAACATCCTAAACCCTCCTTGTATATATCAAAACTGTATCACATCTATTATACAATTTCAACCATTATTTCAAGGATGTCGTAATATAGTAACAATAAACTAGAATAATCAAAACAGAAGGAATTGCGTATAAAAATTTATTTTTAATCTTAATACCAAATAACACAAAAGCTAATACAATAGATTCTGCCAATCCAACAAAAACTAACAATGAATTGGAAATATCGGCAATTTCAAAGATATTACCCGAGAAATATAAAACATCTGTCAAAGCAATAATTCCAAAATTAAACAAGTTACTTCCAACAATATTCCCAACTGCAATATCATAGTTACACATTCTAATTAAACTAATTAAACTAGTCATCTCAGGTAATGATGTTGCCACCCCTAAAAAGATTGCTCCCACAAAAGATGAACCAACACCAGTCTCCCTTGCAATGTTATCTGTCGTAATTGAAACTAATAAACTACTGATCACAATAACAATTGCAAAGAATACGAAGCGTAAAATTAAGTTAAGCATTGATCCTGATGGATTTGGCAAATCGCTACTTTGATTGTCGTTAGACTCTAAATTAGAAGCTAATTTTAAATTTAAATAATATAACACCGCAATAGAAATAGATGCTGTTCCAACATGTCCCACCTGTGTAATCGTTGGACTAAAAAACGTAAATAAAATAATAATATAAATACTACAGTTAATAACATTTGTCATCGTGTTAGAGCGTCCTATGTTATTAAATAACATGTGCTTAATAAAAACAATATTTCCAACCGCTAAAATAAAAACATTAAAAGCATTACTTCCAAGAATGTTTCCGAATGCTAAATCTGGGTTATTTAACATCATTGTTGATGAAATACTTGTAATCAATTCTGGTAAGGATGTAACCCCAGCTAATAAAATTCCTCCTATTAAAGCTCCCCCGAGTTTAGTTCTCTGATCAAGTTCATCTACACATTCTGAAATTTTAATTGATGAAAAGACGACTAAAAACGATAATCCCACATACTGCAATAATAACAATCCCATCTAACAACTCCTCCTACAATCATTACTTCATTATTTACATAAGGTAAAATAGATTTCTTATCTATAAACTCTATGATTAACTAAACAATTATATGTAGAAAAGACATGATTTTTTGAAGTTTGATTATTTTTGCATATATAAGGCCCGAGACTCATTTATAATGGTGAAATATATTTTTGTTTTAATATAGAAAAGGTCATTCCATGATTATGAAATGACCTTTAAACTAATTCAATTCATTATTTTTTTTACTACGGTATTCAAAATAGACGTCTTTACTATAACGTAAGATAATTTTTATAATACCTGCAATCGGAATAATGAAAATCATCCCAATTACCCCAAAAATTTGTCCTCCAATAATAATAAGTGTTAACAAAATAATTGGATGAAAGTCTACTGCTTTAGAGAACACAAGTGGTTTAATAAAGTTTCCTTCAATAAAATTAAGTGCTAATACTCCGATAATGACATACACTGGCGTCCAAATCGAAACTGTTAAACCAAAAAGAGCAGCTGGAATCGTACCAATAATTTGTCCCACATAAGGAATAATATTTAAAAATCCAATTAAAACACCAAATACAACCGCGTTATCTAATCCAATTAAGGCAAAATAAATAGATGCAATTATCGATAAAGCAAGTGATACTGCTAATGTTCCTGACACATATCCCCTCACAACTTCTTCCGATTCTTTTAAAATATTAAAAAATTGAATATGACGGTGAGTTATTAAATAGTTTTTAATTCGATTACGCAGTTCATAGAAGTTATTTAAAATATAGTATAACAAAATAGGAACTAGGAATAACATCCCTATAATCATCGTAAAACTACTACTTGCACTTGATAACCAACTACCTGCTCGTGATAAAAATGATGAAAAAAGGGTAAAGAATTTTGAATTTTCACTAAACAGAGAACTAAAATCAAACTTATAAATATCAATATAATCTAGATTTAAATTAGAAATAAGAAGCTCCACTTTTTCAATCAACATTGGCATACTATTAAGTACTTCTTGAATATTAACAATTAAATACGGAATTAAGCTAAAGATAGCATAAAATAACCCACCGACAATTGAAACAAAGGTTACAAGTATCGCGTATGAACGTTTAAAATGTAAGCGACAGAAGAAATCGACTAATGGATTGAGTAAATATGCTAGAGAAATCGCAATAATAAATGGGCTAATAATTAAATTTAATGCTGAAATAACAGGTTTAATAATCGGAAAACATATTTTAATAACCTGAACCCCAACTAAGATCCCAATTAATAAGACAACTCGATTAATCAATTTAAAATTCAAAGTTTCTTCTGATTTTTTCATTTGTCTCATCCTTTCAATCATGTCATATATTTTTAACAATTTTAAACTGGTTAAACACTCTAGAACTGTATATTGAAATAAAAATTTCTTCCTATCAGTTGCGGATTGTTTTTCACACCAAATACTAGCGAACCTATATTATATAGATTAATTCCATCCTATGGTAATTTTTATTAAAGCAGTATTCTATTGTCTAAAGGTTAATTCACCAAAGGTGTAATAAAATCAAATGGAATCTCTCCCATTTAAAAGGTATCTTCTACTAATAGGTCGCATTTTTTCTAAGTATAGAAGACTTATATATAAGTATATTTTAGCATATTTTGTTAAATCGACAATTATTTTGAAAATGTTTTTTTGTCAAAAAAAGCCCATCTAGATTTAGTTACCTAAACCTAGATGGGCTTCAATATATGTGCATGATTAATTAGGTTATAAATCCCTAACTTAAAAACAATCGTGTGCGATTTAATTTAATAAATTAAATTATTTTTTTAAGTTATAGAAAGATTTAACTCCGTTGTAAACAGCTTGTTGTCCTAATTCATCTTCGATACGTAATAATTGGTTGTATTTTGCAATACGATCTGTACGAGACATAGAACCTGTTTTGATTTGTCCAGCATTTGTAGCAACTGCGATGTCAGCGATTGTAGCATCTTCAGTTTCTCCTGAACGGTGAGATACAACTGCAGTGTATCCAGCTTTCTTAGCCATTTCGATAGCTTCGAAAGTTTCAGTTAATGTACCGATTTGGTTAACTTTGATTAAGATTGAGTTAGCCACGTTTTTCTCGATACCTTCAGCTAAACGCTCAGTGTTAGTTACGAAGAAATCGTCTCCAACTAATTGAACTTTATCTCCGATTTTTTTAGTTAAATAATCCCATCCAGCCCAGTCGTCTTGGTCTAAACCGTCTTCGATTGAGATGATTGGATATTTTTCACATAATTCAGCGTAGAAGTCACATAATTCTTCAGATGTGAATACTTTTCCACCTTCACCAGCTAAAACGTATTTTCCATCTTTGTAGAACTCAGAAGAAGCAACGTCCATAGCGATCATTACGTCTTTACCTGGAACATATCCAGCTTTTTCGATAGCTTCTAAGATAACTTTGATAGCAGCTTCGTTTGATTCTAAGTTTGGAGCGAATCCACCTTCATCTCCAACTGCTGTATTTAATCCCATACCGTGTAATACTGATTTTAATGCATGGAATACTTCAGCTCCCATACGGATAGCTTCTTTGAATGTTGGAGCTCCAACTGGCATGATCATGAATTCTTGGAAGTCGATGTTGTTGTCAGCGTGCTCTCCACCGTTGATGATGTTCATCATTGGAGTTGGTAATTCTTTAGAGTTGAATCCACCTAAGTAACGGTATAATGGTAATCCAACGAAATCAGCAGCAGCATGAGCAACAGCCATAGATACACCTAAGATTGCGTTAGCTCCTAATTTACCTTTGTTTTTAGTTCCGTCTAAAGCGATCATTAAACGGTCGATTCCACATTGGTCAGTAACATCCATACCAACTAATTCAGGTGCGATAATGTCGTTAACATTTTTAACAGCGTTTAAAACACCTTTTCCTAAGTAACGAGATTTATCTCCATCACGTAACTCAACAGCTTCGTAGATTCCTGTAGAAGCTCCAGATGGTACTAAAGCACGTCCGAATGATCCACTTTCAGTTGTAACTTCTACTTCAACAGTAGGATTTCCGCGAGAGTCTAATACTTCGCGAGCATAAACGTCAACAATATAAGGCATGTATGACAGCTCCTTTTTTTCTAATTTTTTCACACTTCTTATTATAATACATTTTTTTGGAGATTAAAGATATTTTTCTGTTGTAAACGCTATTTTTTGTAAATTAAAGCTCATACTAATGAAACAAAATAAGCTCTTACATCATATTATTCCTCAATATCTCAATTTTTTTCAATACAATCTCTAATATGACCAAAATTTCAATTATTATGAATCACTAATTAAGAAATTTGACAAAAAAAAATCTAGCTCTCAGCTAGATTATATATTTCAATCCATTTTGATGGTGCCGGGTGCGAGAATCGAACTCGCGGCTACGCATTACCATTGCGTTGTTTTACCACTAAACTAACCTGGCTTCCACTTTTATATAGTACCATAAATATCCACCATTTTCAAATATAAACGTTAAATTTACCTCTTTAATTCTTGAATAAGTCGATTTTTTTCTTTGTCTTATCATCCATACCTTTTATCTTTATTATGGAATTTTATATTACAAATAATCACACCTATTCCCTATAAATTAAACTTCAATCATATATTGAAAGTATATATGAATCCGATTATAAATATTATAATTTACCGAAAATAATACCACTTTTTTTTACAAAAAGTAAAAGACATAACACCTTTTAGGCGCTATGTCTTTTTGAATATTATTTAATGATTGATTTTCCTGTCATTTCAACTGGTTGTTCAACACCTAATAATTGTAACATTGTTGGAGCTAAATCTCCTAAGTTACCTCCGTTACGTAACTCGATTCCTTGTTTAGTTACAATAACTGGAACTGGATTAGATGTGTGAGCTGTGTATGCTCCACCATTTTCATCTTCTAATTTTTCAGCATTTCCGTGGTCAGCTGTAATAATTGCAACTCCACCTTTAGCGATGATTGCATCCACAACTTTACCTAAGCACTCATCAACAGCTTCTAATGCTTTAACTGTCGCATCGAATACTCCAGTATGTCCAACCATGTCTGGGTTAGCGAAGTTTAAAATAATTGTATCATGAATATCTTTGTTAATTTCAGCTACACAAGCATCAGCTACTTCGTAAGCAGACATTTCTGGTTTTAAATCATAAGTTGCAACTTTTGGAGAGTTAATTAAAACTCGAGTTGCTCCTTCGATTTCTTTATCTACTCCACCATCGAAGAAGAATGTAACGTGAGCATATTTTTCAGTTTCAGCAATACGTAATTGTTTTAATCCATTTGCTGCAATAACATCTCCATAAGTATTAGCTAAGTCTTGTAATGGGAATACAACTGGCCCATTTACAGCACTTCCGTAAGACATCATTGAAATAAAGTATACATCTTTTGGCCCTTTTGATGAATCTAATGCTGGTTTACCTTCTTTTGCATAGTTTGCAACATTTTCTGGGTTAGATAACGCGATTGCGATTTGTTGTGCACGGTCAGGACGGAAGTTGGCAAAAATGACTGTATCTCCATCTTGAATTAATCCATTTTCATCAACAACAAAAGGAGCAACGAATTCATCTAAAATATCATTTTTGTAAGAAGCCTCTACACCAGCTTTAGCTGATTCGAATTTTTCTCCAGTTCCTTGAGTCATAGCATCGTAAGCTAATTGTGTACGATCATAGTTTTTATCGCGGTCCATTGAGTAGTAACGTCCTGAAACAGTCGCAACTTTCCCCATTCCGATTTCAGCTAATTTTGCTTCTAATGCCTCAACATATTCTAATGCAGATTTAGGAGCTGTATCACGTCCATCTAAAAATGCATGAACATAAACTTCTTTTGCACCTTGAGCTTTTGCAGCTTCAACTAATGCATACATATGTTCATTATGTGAATGGATTCCACCAGGTGATAATAATCCCATTACGTGAATTTTTTTGTTATTCTCTAAAGCATGTTTAACGCCTTCTGCAATTGTTGCGTCAGTATTTAATTCACCATTTTTAACCGCTAAGTTAATACGAGTTAATGATTGGTAAACGATGCGTCCTGCACCTAAGTTTAAGTGTCCTACTTCTGAGTTCCCCATTTGTCCTTCTGGTAAACCAACTCCTAATCCAGAAGCTTCTAAAGTGTTATGAGGATATGTATGGAATAAACGATCTAAGTTTGGCATTTTAGCCGCTTTAACTGCATTCCCAGCAGTTTCATCACGTAAACCAAATCCGTCTAAAATGATTAATGCTACAGGTTTTTTAGTCATATTGTTTCCTCCTTAAATTATCTATCTATAGTATACTAAACTTTAATTTATAAGTACAAGATTATCAGAATGTAAGCGGTTGTTAATTTGTTTTCAATCCTCTTTATTATCTATCATTCATTTAAAATCATACCCAACTTAAATTTGATTTAACAAAAAAAACCTTATTTATGCCATATAGTCATAAATAAGGTTCACGTTTGTTCTACTATTTCAAAACGATAGATACTCATCATCTCGCTTTAATCTTGATTTTCTTCTAATAAACGTTTCTTTTGATTGTCACGAATTTCTTCAGCCATTTCAGCTAATTTACGCATACGATGATTAATCCCAGATTTCGTTAATTTAAATCCTCTTTCATTTGAAATATCGCTTAAATAATTCAAATTTTCTTCAGGAAATTCTAAACGCAATTTAGCTACATGTTGTAATCTCTCTGGTAATGAATCAATTCCATATACAAAATCAATTAATTCAATATTATCAATTTGACGTTGAGCCGCCGCAATCGTTTTAGTTTCATTTGCAATTTCACAATTATTCAAACGATTTTCTGAATTTCTAATATCCCTAAAGATACGAACATCTTCAAAATTCAAGACTGCATTATAAGCCTCAATCACTCTTAAAAAATCACTGATCTTCTCAGCTTCTTTAATATACATAATATATCCCTTTTTACGCTGTAAAACACGAGCATTTAAATTAAAAACATTAGCTAAATCTTTTAAATCTTCTGCTAGTTCTTGATCTAATGTAGAAATTTCAAAGTGATACGATGATGTTTCTGGATTATTAACTGATCCTCCCGCTAAAAAAGCACCACGCATATACGCACGTTTACAACAATCATATTCTACTAAATCTTTTGCAATTCCAAGAACAAATCCAACACTTTCAGACATAATCCCTAATTCTGTTGCAATATCTCTAGCATTTTTTTTAATTCGAATAATATAGACATTATTCTTTTTTAATTGCATTTTTTTTCGTGATAATAAATCGACCTCTGTATCAAAGAGCTGTTTAATTAACTGTAGCGTTCGTCTTGCAATTGCCGCATTCTCTGTTGCAAAGTCTAAAACTAATCCTTTATTCGATAAAGAAATCACACCATTCATTCGAATTAAAGCAGACAATTCGGCTTTTGCACAACAATCATCTGACTGAATTTGAACTAACTCTTTTTTTGTTTCAGAAGCGAATGACATAATAATCACCCCTCCCTTTGTTCTTCGATGTCTAATAATAATGAGAAAATAGTTGCTGCTACTTTCTTAGTATTATGGCGCACTTCTCCTACGTTATTATAAGAAACTAATCGGCTCTTAATAACATCTATATTCATGTTCTCTAATACCTCTTCGTCAATGACAACCATATCAGAATTTTGATGTGTATAGCGTTCATAAGTACTATCGTCAACACTTTCATCATTTACAATAATCTTATCGATAATATGACATCCTACATGTTCTTCAATAACACGAACATGATCAGAAGCCGTCATACCTGTTGTTTCCCCTGGCTGGGTCATAATATTACAACAATAGACACACTGAGCCTCCGTTTTAACAACTGCATCAGCTATTTGTTTTAACAAAAGGTTAGGAATAATACTTGTATACAAACTTCCAGGGCCTAAAAGAACTAAGTCTGCCTCCATGATAGCTTCAACAGCTTCATCTAGTGCTGGCTCATCTGGATTTGTATAATAGACACGTTTAATTTTCTTATCTTCAACAGGAATGAGTGATTCGCCTTGAATGATTGTACCATCATCATACTCAGCACACAAGCATAACGGGGTGTTACTTACTGGTAATACTGTTCCTCGAACTTTTAAAACTTCACTTAACTTTTGAACCGCTGATGCAAAATCCCCTGTGATATTTGTCATTGCAGCAATTAAAAGATTTCCTGTTGGATGACCTGCTAATTCTGTTTCACCTTTAAAACGATATTGAAATAGTTCTTGCACTAGTGGTTCTACTTCCGATAATGCCACTAGAACATTTCGAATATCTCCTGGTGGTGGAACATCAAAATCACTTCTTAAACTTCCAGAGCTTCCTCCATCATCGGCAACTGTTACAATCGCTGTAATATCGATTGGATAACGCTTTAATCCTCTTAATATTGTAGATAACCCGGTTCCACCCCCGATTACCGCTACCCTTAAATCATACTCTGCCATTATTTTAGGCCCCCTTATTTTTTATGTGCTCGGTGGATATCACGGTGTTTTGAATTGGTTTTATAATCATTTTCAAAAGCGTGCGCCAAGTATTCAGCAATTGCAACTGAACGGTGTTGACCTCCAGTACATCCAATCCCAATGATCACTTGTGATTTTCCTTCAGCCTTATATTTAGGAATTAAAAATTGTAATAAATCTACTAATTTAGCTAAGAAGGTTGTTGTCTCCTCAAAACTCATCACATACTCATAAACTCCATCATCAAGTCCTGTTTGTGGACGTAATGTTTCAATGTAAAATGGATTTGGCAAAAAACGTACATCAAACATAATATCTGTATCAATCGGTGTTCCATGTTTAAATCCAAATGACATGAATGTGACGCTAAAATAATCTGAATCCAAATCCCCAAACTTTGTAATAATCTGCTGTTTTAAATCTTTAGCAGCTAGACCCGTTGTATCAATTGTAACATCTGAAATATCTCGAATTGGCTTTAACAACTTTCGCTCTTTATCAATTCCATCTAATAAATTTGTATCTCGTGATAATGGGTGTGTTCTTCGAGTTTCTTTATAGCGTTTTACTAATGTTGCATCATCTGCATCTAAGTATAAAACATGGACATTAACAAAATGACTATCTTGTAAGAAATAAAGCATCTCGTCAATTGAGTTAAAATCAAGTGATCTTAAGTCAATCACAACGGCTAAATTTACTGATTGCTCACTCGTACCCAAAATTAAATCTGTTAATTTAGGCAATAAAATAGGTGGAAAATTATCAATACAATGATATCCTACGTCCTCTAGACTATTCAGTACGACACTTTTTCCTGCTCCACTCATTCCCGTGACAATTAATAAGTTAATCTTTTTCACTATGACACCCTTCTTTCACTCTATTATCACTTTTTAATATTATTCATCTGTATTTTGAATCAGTTCAATTAACTCATATGTTGGTGTATAAATTTGAGTTGAAACGATAGGCAGATCTGACTCTAATAATTTCTTAATAATAAAACGATCACCTTCAAACATCGGTAATTCATCAACTTCTTTAAGGGAATGCCACGCTAATGAACCTTCACGGTTTTCCTCAATTAATTCACCAGTTGAATCCGTTGCTTTAACGGTATATAACATCCACTCTTTTTTTTCTAATTCTTCTTCAACTACAACCGTTGTAATAGCACCTAATTTTGCGTGCTTCAATTGTAGGCCTGTTTCTTCATAAAACTCACGTAGCCCAGTTTGAATAATATTCTCCCCAAACTCAGCTTTCCCACCTGGTAAAAACCATTTTTGGCGACTAGGTTTAAACAAAAGAAGAATTTGATCATCTTGCACTAATAAACTATGAACAACTCTCATTCGTTAGCCTCCTTCATTACTCCTTATTATATCATATAAATAGCAAAATAGAAAAAACTGACTAACATCGTCAATTTTTAAATTCCAATAATCAGTATATGGAAAGTCAATCCGATGAGAACTCCAAAAAAGTAAAGTAATCCAATAATCACTAAATTTTCTTTAAGTAACTTATTCATTTTAAATAAGGTTAACAATCCTGCCCCCACACCTGTACAAAGTCCTGCTAACAAAGAACCAAAGGTAATCATGCCTTTTAAATAAAGATCAGTTAATAAAACAGATGCTGCACAGTTAGGAATTAATCCGATGAGCGCTGCTAAAAAAGGTTGTCTATAAGAGGTTGTCATTAATACCCGTGCCAATGTGTCTTCTCCAATCCAGGAAATAACCAAGTTAATCAAAAACGTCATGATAAATAAAAAGACTAGCACCTTCACTGAACGTTCAAATGCCTCTATAAAAATTGATTTCTCCTTTTGATACTCATATCTAGAAACTGTGGATAATTCTGATCTTTCTCCTCTCCATAATAAATCAATTAGAATTCCAACAAAACTTGCATAAATCACTTTTATTATGACTAATAACGCAATCATTTTCCACTGATTAACATGAGTAAACATCAATGGAATCGCCTCATCCGATGTGGCGATAAAAACTGCTAGCAAAGTTCCTAATGTAATCACACGTCCTGAGTATAAAGACGATGCTGCAATCGATGCCCCACACTGTGGAATACATCCACTTAAAGCTCCAGCGATTGGACCTAATTCTTTCTTTGCACATAAATTTATTTGCTTATGTTCCACCCATTCAAATATAGCGTACACTATATACAAAAGTGGCCAAACTTTAGCCGTATCCAAGAAAGCATCCATAAGTAAATCCATCTCTCTCATCCTTTCAATTGCATAAAAAAAGAAAACTTAATTAAAGTTTTCTTTTTAAATATATTAAACGAAACGAGAGTTCATTCGTTAATTAACGTAAATTTGTTTCAATGTATTTAAAGGCAGATTGTGCAGCGATTGCTCCATCGTTAACTGCTGTGACAACTTGGCGTAATTCTTTACTAATAACATCTCCCGCTGCAAAGACACCTGGAATCTTCGTCATCATGGCGTGATCAACGACTACATACCCTGATTCATCTGTAATTCCTAGATCTTTTACCATCTCCGTAATTGGATCTAATCCGATATAGATGAATGCTCCCGCTGCCTCAACTGTTGATACTTCACCTGTTTTCACATTTTTAACTTTTACGGCACCTAATTTTCCATCAGCTTCTTCAAATGATTCTACTGTTGAATCCCAAACAAATTCGATTTTTTCATCAGCAAAAGCACGTTGCTGAAGAATTTTTTGAGCACGTAATTCATCACGACGATGAATAACCGTTACTTTCTCAACTAATCCAGCTAAATAGATAGCTTCTTCGATTGCAGAATCTCCACCACCGATAACTGCAACTTTTTTCTCTTTAAAGAATGCTCCATCACAAACAGCACACCATGAAATTCCACGTCCTGATAATTGTTGTTCACCTGGTACATTTAATAAACGGTGTTTGGTTCCTGTTGCTACGATAATTGTTTTAGCGTAAACTTTATGATCTCCACAATCGATAACTTTTGTTCCATCCTCCGCAATTGTTACATTTTCAACGTAACCATATGCATATTCAGCTCCTGCTGCTTGAGAATGTTCAAACATTTTCATTGATAAATCAGGCCCAGAAATCTTTTCAAATCCTGTATAATTTTCAATTTCGAATGTATTAACCATTTGTCCACCTGGAGCTCCGCGTTCGATCATAACAACAGAAAGACTCGCACGTGCTGCATAAATTGCAGCTGTCATTCCAGCAGGCCCTGCTCCGATAATCGCAACATCATATATTTTTTCCATTATTGAACACCTTCCTTTTTAATAATTTCTACTAGTTCATCAGCAGTATTAATTATATAAGTCGGATTAAACCCTCGCAAATAATCTGCACCTTTTAACGCCCAACCGACTGCAATACTTTTGACTGATGCATGATTTGCACACTCAATATCGTGTGAATTGTCACCCACCATTATAACTTCATCTTTTAAAAGATTTAGTTTTTTTAATGCTAATTCAATCGGTTCTTGATGGGGTTTAGGTTGCGTGACTTCATCTGATGAAATAATATAATCAAAATAATCTAAAATATTTGTATGTTTCATTGCCTTTAACGTCATATCACGTTTTTTAGATGTGACGATGACTAATCTTAATCCTAAAGCTTTTAAAGCTTTAAGCATTTCTTCGATTCCAGGATAGATTTTAATTAATCCATCATGATTTAACACATAATGATGACGATACATCTCAACCATTTCCGAAATGTTTTGTGGATAATATTTCATCGCTGTTTGTTCGAGTGTTGGACCAATACAGTCGATAATTTCTTCATATGTGAATTCACGGTTCGGATAATAGTGTTTAAATGTGTCTGTAAATGATTTAATGATTAAATCATTTGTATTTAATAGAGTTCCATCTAAATCAAATAATACAGCTTTAATCATGAGTCTAAACTCCTTTTAGTTTTTTAAATAGAAACTACGATATGTGACCAAATTCTTTTTCATTACACGTCTTGCAACAACAACAATTAAAACAGCTATAACTGTGATGATTGAAATAAATTGAGCCATACGAATCGTATCCGTTAACATCAAACTATCCGTTCTCATTCCTTCAACAAAGTAACGACCAATTGAATACCAAATAGCATAAAAGGCTGCAATTTCTCCAACTAATAATTTACTTAGTTTTCGTAAGATAAAGATTGCAATTAAAAATCCAATCACATTCCAAAGTGATTCATATAGGAAAGTTGGATGATAATATGCCCCGTTAATATACATATTATTGATCACAAAATCTGGGATGAATAATGAATGCAAAAATTCTCGTTGAGCATCAAGTGTTGCACCTGGAACAACTCCACCATGCGCCTCTTGATTCATAAAATTCCCCCAACGTCCAATCGCTTGAGCAATAAAGAAACTGACAGCTGCAATATCTGTGATAAGCCACAGTGAAATATTTTTTCGTTTACAGAAGAAGTATCCAAAAATAACAGATGCTATAATTGCACCATGAATTGCAATCCCTCCCTGCCAAATTTTAATAATATCCTCAGGATGGACAGAGTAATAATCCCAAGAAAAAGCGACGTAATAAATACGAGCTCCAATAATAGCGATTGGTAAGCCAAATGTCACTAAATCATAAAAGAATTCTGGTTTAATCCCCATACGTTTCCCTTCACGAATGGCAAGATAAAGTCCGATTGCGACCCCTGACATAATCAAAACTGCATACCAATAAATAGTAATGGGCCCCAATTGTAAAAATACACGATTTAACGGTTCAATTGCTGAGTGATCCATATTATCCTCCTTATTACATGAAAAGTGAGGCTGCACGTCCTCACCTCTAAATCATTTATTGATTATTTTTATTTTGAATATAGCTATTTAATTGATTTGTGAAAGCTTCTGCTGCGTTATACCCCATAACTTTTAATCGATGGTTCATCGCAGCTACTTCAATTAAAGAGGCAATACTACGTCCTGGACGAACAGGAATTGTAATTTTCGTAATGTCTGTATTGAATAATCGAGTCGTTTCATCTGATAATCCAATTCGATTATAAATTTTTTCATTATTCCAATCTTCTAATTCGATCATTAATGTCACGCGTTTTTTATGACGATACGCACGGGCACCAAACATTTCAACCACGTTGATAATCCCAATCCCACGAACTTCAATAAATTGTTGTAATAATTCTGGCGCTCGTCCTACAACTAATCCTGGTTCTTTTTCATAAATATCTACTCGATCATCGGCAATCAATTGATGACCACGGTGAATTAATTCTAAAGCTGTCTCACTTTTCCCGATACTACTTTTTCCGGTAATTAAAACTCCAATCCCATTGACGTCAACAAGTACCCCATGTACTGATTCAATTGGAGATAAAGCTTCCTCTAAATAATTTGAAATTGATGTAAATAAAACAGTTGTTTCTTTTTGACTTCTTAACATCGGCACTTGCGTTTCATTTGCTAACTCCATCATTTCTTCTGGAATTTCAAAGTTTTTAGAGAAAATAATAACTGGGGTATCTTCTGTGAATAAAACACGAGCTCTTTCTTTTCGAGTTTGTGAATCTAATGTTTGAAGATATAACCATTCTTTTGTTCCAATAATTTGAACACGGCGTTTTGCACTGTCTCTAAAATATTCTATAACACCCGCAAGCTCCATTCCAGGACGTGAAATCATTTGTTCTGTAATTTTACGATCTAATGAAATCTCTTTCGTGATTACTTCTAATTTTAATTCTTGAACTAAATCTGCAACTGTTACGACATTCATCCTATCACCACCAAATAATTTTAATGAATTTTATTCATCTTTATGAGCTATCGTTTAGAAAACGACTTATCTTTAGTTTTGATTACAATTTCACTTTTATTGTATCTTCTTTTAAAAAGTAATGGTTAATTGCCATCCTTAATAATGAAATGAAAATAGAAGCTAATACAGCAACACCAAATGATGTAATCTCAAAACTTGGTCCCATTAAATAATCAGCTATAACTAACAGAAATCCATTAACAAAAACATAGAATAATCCAAAAGTCATAATGGTTAATGGGAGCGTTAAAAGGACTAAGATAGGTTTTAAGATTATATTTAAGATAGACATTATAATGGCTGCGTTACAGGCATCTAAAAAGCTACCTAAATAAAATCCACCTAACCATCCACTTGTCACCATTAAAACAATCGTATAAATCATTAAATTAATTAAAATAGACTTTAAATCAAAGCACCCAACTTGTTTTGAATATATGACTTCGGTACCTGAACGATTTTTACCCGATTGTTTTTTTTCATTTTTAGCATCCCCATTTAAGAGATTTTCAATTACTTTATTTTCATCAATAACTTCTCGATCAGACTGATTAAGATTTTCTTTCCGATTCATTCTACTCCCTCCAAAGTCTAGTCAATATTATTGTATCATAACTCAAACGTATCACAACACTTTTAGCAATTCATGTCAATTTGTTTCTAGGGCTTTTAATATAATAAAAAAGCCTTCTAGCTTTAACAATCATGTTAAATCTAGAAGACTCTTGAATATTTACGCGTCACGTTATGACCATTTTAATGCTTCAGCTAATGACCTTGATATTGATTGTCGTAAGAACTTTCACTAACTGTCCATCCCTCTACAAGCAATTAAAATTGTTAAGTGGCTATAACGCCTCGTAAATGAAAGATTACCAGCCCAATCTGAGGACTTTAGTTTGTTTGTATTTGCGGCCAAAATCCCATGCGTTGGTATTGACCAATAAATCTAAATCATTTCCAGTGATAGCACTTCCTCGGTCAAGAACGATTGCTTTTCCGATTCCATCAATGTCAACAATTGTTCCACAAGGATAATCTTTCCCTGCGGCTACGATACGAAGTTGTCCGTATTCACTATCATTATAGTAAATCGTATTACTAACATCCGTATACGGCTTACATGCTACTCGTGAACCTCCACCAGCACTTTGAACATCATATGCTGTCATATTGGCAACAAATGAAGTAATGGCTCCAGTTCCAACAGCAATTGTGCGTGGTTGACCTTCATCAACTACATTAGTCGCTACTTTAGTTTGTTCAACGTGATCTCCGTTTTTATAAACTTTTTCGTAGACGTGCTCAACTACTTTTGGACTTCCTTCATTCCAAACTTCCTGTTCATTACTAGGAAGTTCATCCGTGTAAACATATTCAGTATCTAAATTTATTTCTTCATAAACAGATTCATACTCTTTTTCAACACGGGTAATTTCAATTTCCATATCACCTTCTACATGAGAAGTTCTGGCAACTGAAATTTCATCATTTGTACTTAGCTCGATACTACGAGCTTTTAATACATCATCGACAGTCGGTTCCGTTGTCATAACAAGAGTTTTAATTCCCCCATCGTTAATTACGACAGGTTGTGCTCTTGTAATATCAATTTCCATACCATCATAAACGCGATCATCAAAACTCACGTTCATATCATCAAAATTTCCAACTCTGATTTTTTGTTCCTTTAAGAACTCATCCACGGTTTGCTGATATGTTGTGAATGTACTTAGCTCTCCATTATCATTGATGTTTACTTCCTTCAAGTTGGATTGCATGACGGCGTAGATACCAACCACTATTACGCATAAAGCTGTAATAAATGCAATTAGGTCTCGTTTCATCTCATGCGCCTGTTGCCTAAAACACTATAGTGAATAATCATTCACCAAGCTCATTTTAGCAACAGTTCACCTCCTTCTTTACGTCCGATAAACAAGCAAGTAATCTTTCTAGCGTGAGCTTACGACTCGCCTATCATAGCACGAGGTCAAAAAAAAGGTCAACACTATCACCGCTTCTAATTCTTGTTTAATACATTTTTTATACAAAAAGAACATAAAAGTATAGTGATTCGGACACATTTCGTTCGTTTTTCGATGATTTTCCTGATTTTTCTAGAACACTTTGTCTGAAATGCGCATTATCGACCGTTTTAAGATGAATTAAAAAAACAAAGAGAGCCTCTTCCTTAAGAAAAAGCTCTCTTTTATTTTCTATCTATTTTGTCTTAGACGATCTCGCTCTAAAACTTTTTTCAAATACTTACCGGTATAAGACCCCTCTACATTAGCAACTTCTTCTGGCGTTCCTTTAGCAACAATCGTTCCTCCACGATTACCACCTTCAGGACCTAAATCAATAATATAATCTGCCATCTTAATCACATCTAAATTATGTTCAATAATAACAATAGTAGCTCCTTCATCAACCATTCTCTCAAGAACCTTTAATAATCGTCTGACATCATCTACATGTAATCCGGTTGTTGGTTCATCCAATATATATACCGTTTTATCTGTTATACGACGATGAAGCTCTGATGCTAATTTAACACGTTGTGCTTCTCCTCCTGATAAAGTAGAGGCTGGTTGTCCTAATTGTAAATATCCTAATCCAACATCGCATAAGGTTTTCAATTTACGAGCAATTTTGGGATGATGTTCAAAGAAATGATACGCATCTTCGACTGTCATCTCTAAAACATCGGCAATATTTTTCCCTCGATACGTGACACTCAAAGTTTCACGATTATATCGTTTACCATGACAAACTTCACAAGGAACATAAACATCTGGCAAGAAGTGCATCTCAATTTTTAGTAAACCATCGCCACGACAGGCTTCACAACGGCCACCTTTCACATTAAAAGAGAAACGTCCTTTTTGATAACCTCGAACTTTTGCTTCATTTGTTGCCGCAAATAAATCTCGAATATCATCAAACACACCCGTATACGTTGCTGGATTAGAACGTGGCGTTCTCCCAATAGGAGATTGATCAATATCAATAATTTTTTCAATAAATTCGAGTCCTTTTATCTCTTTATGAGCGCCAGGCTTATCTTTCATACGATATAATTTTGTCGCAATTGATTTATATAAGATATCATTAATTAACGTTGATTTCCCCGACCCTGATACTCCAGTTACAACATTCATAACACCCATTGGAATTGAAAGGTTAATATTTTTTAAATTATTTTCAGAAGCACCTTTGACTTCAATAAAATTCCCATTTCCTTTTCGACGTTCTTTTGGAAGGAAAATCTGTTTCTTTCCACTTAAGTATTGTCCTGTAATAGATTTATCATTCTTCATCACTTCATCAGGGGTACCTGCGGCTACAATCTCTCCACCATGAATCCCTGCACCAGGACCAATATCGATTAAATAATCGCATGCCATCATTGTATCTTCGTCATGTTCAACCACAATTAACGTATTTCCCAAATCTCGCATCGATTTTAATGTTTCAATTAAACGGTCATTATCACGCTGATGTAATCCGATTGAAGGTTCATCTAACACGTATAAAACACCTGATAAACGTGAACCAATTTGCGTTGCCAAACGAATACGTTGTGCTTCTCCTCCTGATAATGATCCTGCTGAACGACTTAATGTTAAATAATCTAATCCAACATTAACTAAAAAGCTTAATCGTTCTGTAATCTCTTTCAAAATTAAATTTGCAATTAATCTATCTTTATCATTTAAATTTAAGTTTTCAATAAAATCTAATGCTTCTTGAATTGAAAGATCAGTAAAATCATTAATATTTTTTCCATCAATTAAAACAGATAAAGCTTGCTGCGATAAACGTTTACCCTGACACTTTTTACATTTTAATTCAGACATAAAGCCTTCAATCCATTCGCGCATAAATGATGAATTAGTTTCCATATAGCGACGTTCTAGATTATTAACAACACCTTCATAAGTATCAAATTTTTCTTGCTTTATCCCACTCTCAGATTCTAATAAAAAATGAATGGGCTCTGTCGTTCCATATAAAATAATTTGTTTTTCTTTATCTGTTAACTCTTCGAATGGTTTATCTAAATCAATTCCATAATGGCGACAAACGTTATCTAGCATTTTACGGGCATAATTTTCTTCCTTTTCCCATCCTCGAATAGCACCTTGTGCGATTGATAATTTTGGATCTGGAATTAATAAGTCCACATCGATTTTTTTCTGAACACCAAGACCACTACATTCTGGACATGCTCCAAATGGGGAGTTAAATGAAAACATACGAGGTTCTAATTCACCAACAGAGAAATCACAATAAGGACAAGAGAAGTGTTCACTAAATACTAATTCTTCTTCTCCTATCACATCGATTAATACTTTCCCTGCTCCAAGTTTTAAAGCAGTCTCTAATGAATCTGCCAAACGAGCACTTGAATCTGGTTTTATTGCAATACGATCAACAACGACTTCAATTGTATGCTTTTTATTTTTATTTAACTCGATTTCATCATCTAAATCTCTCATTTCACCATCAACACGGACGCGAACATAACCATCTTTTTTTAACTGTTCAAACACTTTAACATGTGTTCCTTTTTTACCTACAATCATGGGAGCTAAAATTTGCATTCTTGTACGTTCTGGGTATTCATATAGACGATCAACCATTTGTTCAACTGATTGAGCTTTAATCTCTACACCATGAACGGGACACACAGGTTTTCCAATACGAGCAAATAGTAGGCGTAAATAATCATAAATTTCTGTAACTGTTCCTACTGTTGAACGAGGATTACGATTTGTTGTTTTTTGATCAATCGAAATAGCTGGAGATAATCCCTCAATAGAGTCTACATCTGGCTTTTCCATATTGCCTAAAAACTGACGGGCATAAGCCGATAAACTTTCCACATATCGGCGTTGACCTTCTGCGTAAATCGTTTCAAAGGCAAGTGATGATTTACCAGAACCTGATAAACCAGTTAAAACAACTAACTGATTACGTGGAATTTCAACATCTATATTTTTCAAGTTTTGTTCTCTAGCACCTTTTACGATAATTTTATCATTCATGATGAGATTCACCTCATTCTTTCTATATCTAAACAAAAATGTTTTTCATAATTTTTAAAACCATATTCAGCATTTAATCTTCGATAATGATTGGAATTTTTGATAAAGGTAAAAACAGTGTAAATGTTGAACCAACATTCACTTGACTCTCTACAATCAGATTCCCTCCCATTACTTCAGCTAATCGTTTTGAAATACTTAATCCAAGCCCTGTACCACCAAACTGTCTAGAAATAGAGTTATTTTCTTGTGTAAAGGAATCAAAAATAGAATTTAACTTATTTTCAGCAATTCCTTTCCCAGTATCTTTAACTCGTATACTCAAATAAACTTCATTTTCTGTTTGATAATCTAAATCAAAACTAACTTCTATTTTGCCATGCTCTGTGAATTTTAAAGCATTTGACATTAAATTAATAATAATTTGTTTAATCCTTGCTTCATCACCATATAAAACAGAAGGAATTTGTTCATCGATATTTACGACATAATCAAGACTTTTCTTACTCGTATTAATAATAAATAACTCTTCAATGACATGCGCTGTTTGGAATAAGTCGATCGTATCAATTTCTAATTTCACTTTTCCATCCTCTATTACAGAGAAGTCTAATAATTCATCGACTTGTTTTAATAATAAATCACTTGAATGATCAATTATTTCAATTTGTCTTAACTGTTTTGGATTATCAATACTTAATTTTAATAACTGAATATATCCTTTTATCGCATTTAATGGTGTTTTCAATTCATGTGATACTTTTGCTAAGAAATGTGTCTTAGCCTGATTAGCAACTAATGCTTTTTTCCAAGCATACTCAAGTTCCTGACTTTGATTATCTTTTACGGCTAGTAAACGTTCATTCTCTAAATAAGCATTTCTAATTCTTACAAATGAAAAACGCCAACTCGAGTTAATACCAGGTGGAATTGTATAATCTCCTTCTCCACATCGTCTTACATAGTCAACTAATAAATAACAAGGTCTAATGATCACGATAAAAAGTAAATAGGATACAAATAAGAATAAAATAATCAATAAAATAGTACTAAACTCAAATAAACTAATCGTTTGCCTTAATACCATTTCCTGTAGTTCAGCTGTTGAATAAAAATGAACCATTTTAACAATTTCATCTGCTGGACTAAAGCGACTCACATAATACCCCTTATTTGTTAACTCTCTGATAACTAGCTCGATATTATCGGTAGATAACTCTTCAACCATCTCTAAATCAGCACTATCACTTTGAATATAAACATTATTTCCGATGTAATAAATAATATTATCCATTGTCGAAATTAGCGGAATATCTACATAATGAGCCAAATACTCTAACATGATATATCCAATAGGATTTCCCTTGTAGTGGATTTCTTTATAAGTCCTTCCAAGACGTTGATTATCCTTGTCAATCTCTAATATAGTCACACCATTTGTCAACTCTATTTTATCTATATAATCAATCGTCTTTAACTCATCTTCTAATTGATTTGAATTAGAATAAGGTACTAATTCAAAATCGCAAAGATTATATTGTTCCATATACATTTCCTGTAAATCTGACAAAATAATATCTAACTGTTTAAAGGTTTGGAGATAAGCTAATCTTAACACGTTATCGTCTGTTAAAATTTTTGTATTAGATTCTTCTATTTCTTGCAAGATCATATTAATCTGATAATCTGGCAAGGTTTGGTATACCTGATACGAACTCTCATAAAACCCCTCAATTACACTTCCAACTGACAATGTTAAATTCGTATATTTGGTTAAGGTATCATTAATTTCCTCACCAATAGTATTTAAGTTACGATCGATTTCTAATAATTTCTGTGAATAACTTTTTTCATAATTTAAATAAAAATTGACACAAAAAGCACAAACTACGACGACGAACAAAGCCCAAAAAGTCATAGTCAAGCGCCAAATTAATCGTTTCATTTCATCCCTCTATTTCATTTACTCAATCTCTCTAATAGAAATAAAAATAAACTTCTCATTTTATGAATTAGTATACATTCTTCTGTTAGATCTTCTTACTCCCAATTAATTAAATTTACGTCTATATCTTTTTCATTAGCATTACGGGTTAAAATTCCGAAAATTTCTTCAGTTGAACGCACTACGACTGTAATATCATAATAATTAGAGAATGTCTCATTCATTAACTGTGCTAACAACTGATGGAATGATAGCTTTTCAGCTAATCCATAAAAATCAATATTGACAGTAATCTCTAAATTATCTAGCTTATTATCAACATAATGAGCGACTCCGATTACTCCATAATAGTGAGGATAATATTCTTTGATTGTATCTTTGAACTTGACAAACTGTTCAGATAACTCATAATCAATTTCTTGAATTTTACTATCTGGTAATAAATAGTATTGTTCATTAACACTATCCCAGTTTTTAATTTTACTTGAGCCTGATGAAACTAATGTTTTAGCTACCATACGCCCTGGAACGACTGCACTTTGTTCTTGTAGAACATACAATCCGACCATGATATCAACATTTTCAAAACCTTCTTGAGTTCTCAAAATATCAATGGCATGTTGAGCAATCTCTTTTCCTTTTGCAATTAGTTCTTCTTCTTCTAGGACAACGGTTTGTGTATATCCTAATTCTTCATTTTTCCATGTTTGATAAGGATTTAACGCCAGTCCAATTGAAACACCTTTTAACGTTGTTTGATCACCCTCGAGTACAACATAATCTTGTTCTAGTAAATATGATAAATAAACAGGATTTATGGTCAGACCATTAATTTCAATTGTTTCATCAGTTGAAGGATTTAAGCCTAAATCAACATATTCATCATCTTCAGCTAACGCTTGCTCTAACTCTGCTTGCGTTTTTTTCTTTGCTAACATTTGTTTCACAACAGGTTTTGTTAAATACTGTCCCTCTTGGAAATAAACTTCATTCGTATTGAAATAAGACTGAGAATAACGCATTAACGAAAGCTCCATCTCTTCAATATCATATTTATTAGCTAAATAAGAGTAAACTAATCCACGAGTTGGACTTGAAACATATGGAATAATCGTACGATAGTACTGTTCTGTCGCATCATTAGATAATGTTTGTTTGGTTGGAGCCACTTGCGAAATATTCTCCTCTTGTACTGCTGGAACTGGAGGTTTTGAACAGGCAACTAATAGTATACTAAGTACAAAAACACTTAAAAATCTTAAATAAATTTTTTTCATTTTTAGCCCCTCCTACTCATTCATCATCGATAAAAACGTTGCTTCATCTAATACTGTCACGCCTAATTGCTGCGCTTTGGTTAATTTAGAACCACTTTTTGCTCCAGCGATTAAATAGTCTGTATTAGAACTAATACTTCCTGAAACTTTCGCCCCAAGCGATTCTAATTTAATGCCTGCTTCTTTTCTCGATAACGTTTCAAGTGTTCCAGTTAATACGACTGTTTTCCCAAAGAATACGTGCTCTGTATTAGCATCAGCTAAACGAGCCCCTTTATATGACATATTTAACCCTAGTTCTTTTAACTGATTAATTAATTCAACATTAGCCGTTTGAGAGAAATAATGAACGATACTATTTGCAATAACATCTCCGACCTCTGCTACTACTTTAAAGTCATCAAATTTTGCATCCATTAACGAATCCATATTTTCAAACTGAGTTGCTAAAACCTTAGCTGTCTTACTTCCAACATGACGAATTCCAAGTCCAAATAATAATTTCTCTAAACTATTTTCTTTACTCGCTTCAATTGCATTTAATAGATTCGTTGCTTTTTTATCTCCCATACGTTCAAGAGGCAATAATTGCTCTTTTGTTAGGCGATAAATGTCTGCAACATTTTCAATTAATTTATGTTCAAATAACTGCTCGACTACTTTGATTCCAAGTCCATCAATATTCATCGCATCACGAGAAACAAAATGACTTAAACTTTCAACAATTCGCGCAGGACAATCAATATTTAAACAATAATAATCCGCTTCACCTGCTTCTCGAACTAATTCACTAGAACAACGTGGACAAGTTGAAATCATTTCAAATGGTATTTCATCGCCATTACGCGCATCAATGACTGGCTTTACAACCTCAGGAATAATTTCTCCTGCTTTTCGAATAATGACACGGTCATTAATACGTATATCTCGTGATGTCACATAATCTTCATTATGTAACGTTGCACGAGAAACTCGAGTTCCCGCTACACGAACCGGTTCTAACACAGCATTAGGCGTTACCATTCCTGTACGACCAACCGTAAATATAATATCCGTTAAAATGGTTTCAACTTCTTCAGCTGGGAACTTATAGGCAATCGCCCAACGTGGACTCTTCACTGTGTTTCCTAACTTATCTTGTTCCTGTAATTGATTCACTTTAATTACAATTCCATCAATTTCATATGGTAAATCAAAACGCGCATTTGTCCAACGGTTAATGTACTCTAAGACTTCATCAATATTTTCGCAGACTTGACGATTTGGATTTACATTAAAACCAAGTTCAGAAATTTTTTGTAAGCTCTCCTCATGTGTTGTACAACCTAAATCAGCCGCACTCGGAACCGCGTAACAAAACATTGCTAAGTTTCGTTTTGCCGCAATACGTGAATCTAATTGACGAAGCGAACCTGCGGCTGCATTACGAGGATTTGCAAATAACTCTTCTCCTTTAGCAGCACGTTCTTCATTTAACTTCTCAAGCGTCGCTTTTGACATATAAACTTCACCACGTACTTCAAGCGGTTGATTATTATTGATATGAAGAGGAATTGTTTTGATTGTTTTTAAGTTTTCCGAAATATCCTCTCCAATGACCCCATCCCCACGTGTTGCCCCTTTAACAAAGGCTCCATTATTATAATGTAGCGTCACGGCTAATCCATCGATTTTCAATTCACAAACATATGTTGCTTTTGGCGATACTTTTTTAACTCGTGTATCAAAATCACGTAAGTCACCCTCATTAAAAGCATTTGAAAGAGATAACATCGGTTTTTCATGTTCAATTTTATTAAATCCTTCTAGAACCTTTCCTCCAACACGAACCGTTGGAGAGGTATTAGACTTAAGTTCAGGATGCTTTTCTTCAAGTTCCATTAATTCCTGCATTAAACGATCGTATTCACGATCGCTAACACTCGGTTTATCTAATACATAATATTCATGGTTATACTGTGTTAAAAGTTTTGTTAACTCTTCAATTCGAAGTTTTTCCATGACTAATCCTCCGTTACTCATATTTACTCTTCTTTATATGTTTAATCATGACTCATTAAGAACGTTTTTTCAAAGCAGGATGTGATCCCATCAACTTTTTAATGCCGTGCGGAGCACTAAAAGCAATTGAAACGACTTCTCCTTTAACTCCTACGACAACGCCTTCACCGAATGATTCATGTTCCACTTTATCGCCACTATTCCAAGAGGCATTATTGTTTAAGCTAATAGTTTTAATGTTACGCTTCGGCTCTTCTTTTTTAGGCTCTAATACTTCACTTAAACTAAATGAAGGACGTGGGCGTGATTGAACGCCTGTTTTATTTAAATACTCTTCACTAATTTCACGAATAAACATTGACTCTGGATTCGCTGTACGATTTCCATACTGATAGCGACTTTGTGCGTTTGTAATAATTAAAATATCTTCCGCACGCGTAATCGCCACATAAGCTAATCGACGCTCCTCCTCTAATTCATCGGCCCCTTCTTCAATCGCAGAACGTAGTGGGAAGACGCCATCTTCAAATCCGCAAAGGAAAACAACAGGGAACTCAAGACCCTTTGCAGCATGAATGGTCATAAGTGTTACTTTTGATTCATTTGATTCTTCTTCCGTTTCAACATCCGTTTGTAACATTAAATCATTTAATAAAATCGTTAATTTAACTGATGTTGGTAAATCTTCAGCACGTTCTTCACTTTCTTCTTCGGCTAAAATTAAATCTAATTCTTGCTCCTCAAAGTGACCTGCCATCGATTTAAACTCTTCTAAGTTATCAATACGGCTATCTGCTTCAATTGTTTTTTCATCTTTTAACATTTGTAAATAACCTGTACGCTCAAGAACCATATCAATTAATTCAACCATTGAATACGTGTCCATTTCCATACGCATCATATAAATCATTGTTTTAAAATCCATCATTTTATTTAATGTTGCTTTAGGAATAACACCTGTTGCATCTTGGATACTTGCCATACATGATAGTTCAGACTCAGCTGCAAAAACTTTAAGTTTATCCACAGACGTTGCCCCAATTCCACGCTTTGGTTCATTAACGACGCGTGCAAATGATAAATCATCATCAGGATTTAAAATTAATCGCAGATAGGCCATTAAATCTTTAATCTCTTTACGTTTGAAGAAACTTTGTCCACCAACTAAACGATAAGGAATATTTTGACGAAGTAGCGCCTGTTCAATCGCACGTGATTGAGAGTTTGTTCGATATAATACAGCAAACTCATGGTATTCATGTGCATCTCGGTGCATATAAGAGATTTTGTCTGCTATATAAGTCGCTTCTACATCACCATCTGTTGCACGGTAATATTCAATAACATCACCAACACCACGATCAGACCATAATTTTTTATCACGACGTCCACTATTATTTTTAATAACATCATTAGCTGCGTTTAAAATCATTTGTTTTGAACGATAGTTTTGCTCAAGTAGAACAACTGTTGCATCAGGATAATCATGTTCAAATGATAAAATATTTTCAATATTCGCTCCACGCCAACTATAAATTGACTGATCAGAGTCTCCTACAACGCAAATATTTCTAAACTTTTTAGCTAACATCTTAACGATGGTATATTGAGCATTATTTGTATCTTGATACTCATCGATATGGATATATTGGAATTTGTTTTGATAGAATGCTAAAACTTCAGGCTCTTTTTCAAATAAATGAACAGTTAACATTAATAAATCATCAAAGTCAACACGGTTATTTTTAAATAATACTTGTTGATATTTTTCATAAACACGAATAACATCTTCATTTTCAAATTCCTTACGTAAATCACGAGGTGTTTTTAGTTCATTCTTCGCATTACTAATTTGATTTAAAAAGTATTTAGGCGACTGACGTTTTGGATCTAAGTTTAATTCTTCCATAACTGTTTTAATGACACTTAATTGATCTGTATCATCTAAAATTCCAAAGTTTAAATCATATCCAATTAAATCGATATCGCGACGTAAAATACGTACACACATCGAGTGGAATGTTGAAATCCAAACATCTTTTCCACGATCACCAATTAGTTTTTCCACACGCTCTTTCATTTCACGTGCAGCTTTATTCGTAAACGTAATTGCTAAAATATTATAAGGAGCTACTAATTTTTCAGACATTAAATAAGCAATACGATGCGTTAAAACACGTGTCTTTCCTGAACCAGCTCCTGCCATAACAAGTAATGGACCTTCAGTTGTCTCAATTGCCTGTTTTTGCTGTGGATTCATATTCTGTAATAAATGATTCATCATTTCACCTCTATATTCAAACATATAATTTTTTAACATTTTTATACTCAGTCTTAGCTTTCATAGTAAGACGTCCTATAGTCTAAGGGATTTAAGTGTGTGATAACACATTCCCCAACTGCTAGGAATAAATTCCCTACATCAAAGAATGATCCTCCGTTAGTAAGCAGAAGTAAAAATTTTTTAACCTTCTAAAAATTATTTAGTCTTATATATAAAAATTTCAATTATTTCATATTTAAAGACATTCTGTTTTATTATAACAATTTTAGCTATCAAATTAAACAAACAAATGTTCAAGTTCAGCCATTTTTTGAGAATAAATTTAGAAAAGAGACATATTTATTATTTTACAGTTATTTCAGATTCCTTATTCAACTTTTGATAAATTAGATTCACATCCAAACATTGATAAATTTATACTTATTTAAATTTAAAAAAAACACTTATTTTATACGTGATCTTAACTTTTAAAACTCGTATTTCCTATAAACTTCCCCCTAATAAAAAAGCTCAACTAGAATAATGCAAATCTTAGAATTGACGACGCGAATTCTAAGATTTTAGACCTCTACCAAATGCTAATTCCCCTGACCATTAAGTAGTAGATTATCTTCGACAATGATTAAGGAACCTCTACAGTTTTATTCACCCTCTGTGTTTTTCATACACATCATTAAAGATAAAGATTAATACTTCGCATAATGGGCCCTCCCCATCAGTGATTAAGCACTTTAGAAAAAAAAACCACGTTCAATGAACGTGGCCTTATATAAACTTAGCTGTGGGCTTCGATACCTGTCCAACAATAGAGACTTCGTCTAAAAGAAAACACGCTCATGTAGAGCGTGTTTTCTATATAAAAAGCTTAATTACAGGCGGTAAGTCCACTGCCACAGCTTTATAATTTAAAACTTGATTTTAATGATACGATTCGGTTGAATGATAGTTTTCCGTCTTTTGTGCGGATTGGATCCACGTTGAAGTATCCATGGCGGAAGAATTGGAATTTGTCGTGTCCTTTTACATCTTTCATGTTTTCTTCTACGAATCCTTGTACGATTTCTTCAGAGTTTTTATTGATGCGCTCTAAGAATGGTAATCCTTCTGTTTCTTCATTTTCGATTAATAATGGTTCGTATAAATGGAAGTCTGCTGGGATGTTGTGTGTTGCATCTACCCAGTGAATTGTTCCTTTTACTTTACGTCCTGTGAATCCTGATCCTGATTTTGTTTCTGGATCATATGTCGCATGAATTTCAGTGATATTACCTTCTTCGTCTTTAATCACATCTGTACACTTGATGAAGTAAGCGTGTTTTAAACGAACCTCATTTCCAGGGAATAAACGGAAGTATTTAGGAACTGGATTTTCCATGAAGTCTTCTTGTTCAATATAAATTTCACGAGAGAATGGAATTTTACGCATTCCCATTTCAGGAACTTCTGGATTAATCTCAGCGTCTAAATATTCAACTTGTCCTTCTGGATAGTTTGTAATTACAACTTTTAAAGGTTTTAACACTGCCATTGTACGAGGCGCTTTTAATTTTAAATCTTCACGGATGAAGTGTTCTAACATTTGTGGATCAATTGTACTAACCGCTTTAGACAATCCCGCTTCTTGAATGAAGTTGGTAATAGCTTCTGCTGTATATCCACGACGACGAAGTCCTGCAACTGTTGGCATACGTGGATCATCCCATCCACAAACAATCCCTTCATCAACTAATTGTTTTAAATAACGTTTTGACATGATTGTATTTTTCATGTTTAAACGAGCGAATTCAATTTGGCGAGGTTTAGCTTCTGTTTCGCAATTTTCAATTACCCAATCATAAAGTGGACGGTGATCCTCATATTCTAATGAACATAAAGAGTGAGTAATTCCTTCAAATGCATCTTCAAGTGGATGAGCATAGTCATACATTGGGTAAATGCACCACTTATTACCTGTATTATGATGCTCTGTATGTAAAATACGATATAAAGCAGGGTCACGTAAGTTCATATTAGGTGAAGCCATATCAATTTTTGCACGAAGTACGCGAGAACCATCTGGATAAAGACCATTTTTCATATTTTCAAATAACTCTAGATTCTCTTCTACTGTACGATTACGGTATGGAGATTCAACTCCTGGTTGAGTTAATGTTCCACGATTTTCACGCATTTGTTCAGGAGTTTGATCATCAACGTAAGCTTTACCTTTTTTGATTAAATCGATTGCATGTTCATACATTTTATCAAAAGTATCAGAAGCGAATAATAATTGGTTATACTCTACACCTAACCATTTAATATCGTTAATAATTCCTTGAACATATTCTTCATCTTCTTTTACAGGATTTGTATCATCAAAACGAAGGTTCATTTTTCCGCCAAATTCTTTAGCTAATAAATAATTTGTTAAAATCGCTTTCGCATGTCCGATATGTAAGTAACCATTTGGTTCTGGTGGGAAACGTGTAATAATCTCTTTATGTTTACCACTTTCTAAATCCTCTTTCATAATCGTCTTAATGAAGTTTGAATTTTCATTGACCATTTCCATAAAAACACCTCGCTAAGATTCAAAAATTTCCTTTTTATAAAATAAAAATCCATTTCTAGATTATATCATAAGTCTACTTTAGATAGTATCATTATTCCACTAAATCCATTGATAAATTCATCATTTCGCCATACTTAGTAAATAAATCCTGTGCCAACTTCGCATCTTCTTCCAATCCATCAGTTCCATTAAACGATGTAATAAATAATAAAATCTTTTTCGTCTCTTCCGTAATACGAGTTCTTGGCGTATCAGATGTCGGAGTCCCAAAAGGTCCTATCTCATCACAATAGACTGGAATATTTTCGATATTAATTTGACCACGGCCAATCCCTTCGTAAGCCTCATCTTGTCCTATACGAATCAGCACATCTCCTTGAATTTTATCAAGGTCAAGAACTGCGACACTTCTTTGAGTTTTAACAGATAAAACATTTCCGATATCAACTGCATTATTTACAAAATATAGACCACTTCCTTTAATTAAACGGCGAAGAAGTGCTTCAGTTGATAAACGATAACGTGATGGGTCCTTACCTAATGCCTTATACCCACTACGAGCTGCAGCAATACGTGGTTCTTTTAATAACGTTTCAAGAGTTAATCGATTCATCACGTCTTTTTCCATCTCTAACATTTCATTCTTTAATGCGTCATCTGTTGGTTTAACCGTCATTTCAAATGACATAACCGCTAAACAATATCCCGGAACTTTTTCTTTTAATTGTTGATCTATTTTAATTGTAGTCATGATTTCTCCTCCAAGTTGTCATAATACTTATTATATAACTAAAAAAAGATAGTTTTAAACTATCTTCTTAATTTTTATTAATAGAATCAGCTTCCTTTTGACGAAGTTCATTTTCCATCAAAGCATAAGCTACTGCCAATTCTTTAAGTTTTTGCTCTCGTTCTTTTTCAATACAATATTGTTGAACATACAGTATCATTCCAAACGAAATAATGATTAAGACACTTAGATTAATGATATCCATAAAGGGTTGCTTCATCCCATCAATATAATATTGATTAGAAGATAGAACATAATAAACAACTAAAAATAAAGCATACCACTTCATCCAATTAAATAAATTAGATGAATTAATTTGTGTCACACGAATTTTATTCACAAAAAATAAAAACAAAATTAAAATAGATAAAATCAAAAATACAATAACGACCATAAACATAGCTCCCTCAAATGAGTTTTCCACTTTATGATTCCCAATTAATCTCTATTTTATCCCCATTTTTTTAAAAATCTTAAATCTGGTGCTAGTATAGTCATATGGACACATTTAAGTTAAGTCGTTACAATAGACTTAATAATTAAAGGATGTGTCGATATGAAAAAATATAATTCTGAATTTAAATCAATGATTGTTGAACTTTATAAAACTGGGCGTTCAGTTAAAGATCTAAGTCGTGAATATGGTGTTTCAAAAGTAACAATTTACAAATGGATTAAACAGATTTCTCCAATTGCCTCAATAGATGATACAGAGATTACCCTAGAGGACATTAAACGTATGAAGCAAGAAATGTTACGTTTACAAGAGGAGAATGAGATTTTAAAAAAGGCTATGACCATATTCGCGAGAAGGTAAGCCAATCTGAATTATGTCACTTTATCGAGCAACACCGAGAAGAATACGATATTAAACAACTTTGTAAGGTGTTATATGTTCCAAGAAGTACCTATTATCAATCTAAGCATCAAACGGAATCTAAATGGAAGTTCGAGAACGAACAATTGCTTAAACGTATTAAGGAAATTTATTTTGAAAGTAAGCGTCGATATGGTGCTATTAAGATACACCGTCAGTTGATTAAAGAAGGATTATCTGTTAGCTTAAAGCGTGTCCAACGATTAATGAAATCAGCAGGCTTAGCTTCTATTATTCAAAAGAAATATACCCCTTATAAGCAATCTAAAGAACTTGTTTTAGAACGTGAAAACATTCTAGAACAGGATTTTTCGACCAACTCAATTAACCAAAAATGGGTATCGGATATTACTTATATTCACGTTCAAGAAGAAGGTTGGTGCTACCTAGCATCAGTCATGGATTTACATTCTAAAAAAATTATTGGTTATCACTTTTCTAAACAAATGACAACGGATATTATCGTCAAAGCTTTAAAGAATGCTTATTTTTCTCAAAAACCTAAAGGTGAGATTATTCTCCATACTGATTTAGGATCGCAGTATACCAGCCAAGAGTTTAAAGACTCAACTTTAGACTTTAACATCATCCAATCTTTTAGTCGTAAAGGATGTCCTTACGATAATGCTTGTATCGAATCTTTCCATGCCACTCTAAAGAAAGAAGAAGTGTATCAAACAACATATGTTACATTTGAACAGGCTAGAATCGCTTTGTTTCAATATATAGAGGGCTGGTACAATCGAAAACGAATGCATGGAGCGATTAATTATTTAACACCTGAAGAATGTGAGCAACTTGCTCGACAAGTAGCTTAAAAACTTAACTTTTTTGTGTCCAAAATATTGACTTAGATCCAATCTTCCATAGGGATTAATGTTTGTTATAATTTTTTATTCTATACACAAACAGAAATATATTTCACTATTATAAATGAGTCTCAGTACTGAAATCTTTTTGATCCTTAGGTGTCACTATAGTCCAGTTATAAGTTTTCCAAGTGTGAAAAACTTATCTGGACTTATATTGGTCGCTTTTCAATATATTATTCTTTAATTTGAATCTTGATTTCACTCTTAACCCCACTATCATCACTTAACAACGTTATTGTCACATCCCCAGGTGATACGCCTTGTACAAATCCATTTTGATCAACTGTAGCAACCTGATCATCACTAGAAATCCACATGACCTGTTGATTACTTGCATTGCTTGGTGTCACTCCGAATTCTAACTGCATCGTTTTTCCAACTTTTAAAGCTTTGCTATGATTTAAAATTTCCACTGATTCTACAGGAATGCTAACACGAATATCAAAACTTCTAATAATCTCTCCATCGTGTAAAATACTAACCTGTACAAGTCCTGGATTCAAAGCAGTGATAGAGCTTGGCCCAATTTCTATCACCCCATCAATCGAACAATCAATTTCAACTGCCTCAAAATGATATCCTAAACTTTCTAAAGCTGAACGAATTGGAAGAGAGTCACCGATTCCTAAATTTAAATAAGTCAAAATTTGAGTGGGATTATTGATAGTGGTCTCATTCACTAATAAAAGATCATTACTATCCACATATCCTGCGCTATCTTTAAATACATAGTTTGAATTAATCAAAGCTTGCTGCGTACTAGGTTCAATCGCCATGTCACTTTGAATTTTCAGTAATTCATCACCTCTCTCTAACACTAGGAAAGGATAATTAGAAATCGGTAAATTACTTTTACCGTTGGCTGTTAAGTACACCGTCTTATCGTCGTCCGATAAAACTGGAATCATTTCATTATCCAGCTTAATAGCAAGTTGATAGTAATTATAATCTTTGCCACCTAGCGCTTTATCCATACGATAATACCAACCTGCAATTTTTTCACCCCAATACGGATCAGAAGCATACTTCACATTCATACCACTTGCCTTGTTTCCAACATGGGCACCAAAATATCTAAAATCATCAAGCGCATCTGTGTATCCCCAAGACATATAACGCTGCGCGTGATAATAGACTCCATTTCGTACACTCGTGAACATCGTTGCATTTCCATAAGGATTGTTATCCGTTGCATTCATTCCAAACGTATTATTCTTTTCAATTGAAATCTTACTTCGACCTTGACCACTTTCATGAAGCGCCATTGAAAATTCAAGACCACCATTGATTCCAAACTCTTCTTGGGCTGCAATAAAACTTTCACCCTCACCAACTAACTGACTTTCGTTAGTATTTGCAGGATAGCTAGTCGGTTTTAACGTATAACCAAGTTCATTTAAATAGGTATTTAACTCATCAAAGCTATAATTAGTTTTTGAACGATAAGGTAGATACTGAAAATAATTATAATAAGGATCATCCAAATTCAAAGCATACTGCTTATCAGCTGTAATCTTAGTCCAATCATCATAAAAATAGTTGCCATCATAACTATAATACTTCTGATTCTCAACCATAAAATCAGGTGCTTTCCCAATAATGACTGATGACGAGGCTAATTCATCACGCACATCCTTAGAAATATGATGAACTAAGTCCTCCCCCATCACTTCATAATAAGAAACGTTTTGAACCTGATTGCTAGGAACAATATTTACCCACGTTTCACTACCACTTGGTGCATCATACAGCACATGTCTTGAAATCCATCCATCATATCCAGACATATAAACCTGGAAATCATCCTGTGATTCATCAAGCAAAAAAGCATCATCAATATAACACGCATTAATATAAGTATCTTGCTTAGCATTCGAACCAGCACGACTTTTTAAATTATGATTCGCACCACAAGACGTCGTTTTAAACTGAATAATAGCAGGAGTAAATGACATCACAATCATTCCATCATTTAAAACAACCGGAACATCCTCAAACACTAAGTTTCCCACACGTTCCTTAACTTGCTTCGCTTCATCAAACGTTTCAACACAAGCAACATGCTCAAATGTTCCATCAGACCTAGACATTGCAACCTCATAAAAATAAGGATCACAATAAGTACTCACCGTTTTCATACGAGTGGTTTCTTTTGCACTACTAGAGACTGTATTAATACTGTAATAATAATACGGACTAAATAAATCCATCAAAGATTCAAGAGAAAATAACTGATCAATTACCTGATGATAATTGGTTAATCCGCTAGGCGTATAACTTTCAAGTCTTTTTACTACTTCATCTACTGTTAAGTTAGGCTGATAATTAGTTTCTGCTAAAATTTCATCCTGATCCTTCAATATACTAAAAACCAATATCAACCCTATAATGAATATTTTTTTCATCATCCCGCTCCTAAAACAATATATTATTCTTTTATTATAGCAGTTTTAACTAATTTCATTAGTCTAAATAATATTTAATTATCAAATTTTAGCAAATTATTCCGACCATTATTGTATAATTAAAGAGATTTATTAGGGGAGGAATATTTAATGAAAAGAGACAAATTAAAAAAGTTGTTACTTGTATTCGTTGGAATCATTTTAGTTTTTAGCGTAATGCGCTTAATCTTCAATTTATCAGCTCAAAGTGGATCTCAATCAGGCTCATTATCAAATAGCCTCTATTTATTTTTAAGGAGATTTGAATTTTTAGGTCAATTACTTCATTATTGGGATCAACTTGTTATCAAAGTTTTATACATGTTGAATCTAGAAGAGTTATATCCTCTTTTATTTTCAACCTATAGTAATTGGAATGTCATTATTCGAAAATGGGCCCACTTTGGAATTTATATGAGTCTTGGAATTGCTTCTATGGGAGTCTTCACTTATGCATTTAACTTCTATAAAGCATTTATCATTACTCTTTATGTAGGAGCATTTTTCGCCTTCACAGATGAAGTTCACCAATTATTTGTAGATGGACGTTCAGGGCAAATTAGTGACTTTGGAATAGATGTTTTAGGATTAGTCACAGGAATCACGTTTTGTCTAGGAATCTATATGATGGTGTGTTTAATAAAAAGGATTAAGAAGGTAATTCATGGTTACAAACAAAAGTCTATTCAAGAAAATAATAATGATTTCGAGGAAGACCCCTTTACTTTAGACGAAATCGAAGCATTTTAAAAAATCAAAAATCCTATCTTATCTAGTGTAGAACTTTTTTGTTGCCAATGATTTTTGACTCTTAATGACAAGTTATTAACAGATGATGTATAATAGTTCATAACGAAGACAGGGGGCGAATTGTATCAAATTTTTAACTAAACCACTATCAATATTCTATTCAAAATCTAACTTATCAAGAGTTATTAATTATAATCAAAGCGTTGTAGTAGAAGATGAACTTCTTAACTTAAAAATGAAATGCATTCATAAATTCTATTATAGTGATTTTAAGAATTATTGCCTATCGAACCATCTAAACCCCATTGATGAATTACAAATGAGAAAAAGAGAGCTGAGTTATGCCTATTCCAATAAAAGCATTACATTAACTCCATTAATAATAATTGAACTACTTAGCGCTCATTATGTATCATTTGCTTCCAAAATTAACTTTCTCATCTGATTCTATATCTCTTGACTTGATAGTCTTTAGTCTAGATTTTATCATCTTATCTTTAGGTTTATTAAGTGGATACTCTCATATCAAAGATTTAAAAACACCTCACCCAAAAGAACAACTCATAAAAGAATATGAACTCAAAATTGTTTCTAAATTATTAGAAGACTATTTAAGAAAAATTTAAAAGACACGAGAATGTAGTGCACCCCGAATGTTAGACTAAAAAATCTAACGTAAGGGGTGTTTTTCTATGGCTAAGTATAGTCCAGAATTTAAATTAAACATTGTTAATGAATATTTACAAGGAAATTTAGGGTATGATTCTCTCGCAAAGAAATATGGAATTCCGCATAGGAAACAAATTTGGACTTGGGTTTGGAAATATAAACACAGTGGAAAAAATGGATTAAATCCACAAGAAAATCAAGGTTACACTGGAGAATTTAAACTAAATGTATTAAACTATATGAAAACAACAGGTGCTTCATATAGTCAAACTGCTATTCATTTTGGAATATCAGAAACAGGAACGATTGCGAATTGGAACGCAATACTTCTTAGAGAGGGTGTAGAGGCATTATTTAAATCGAAAGGAAGGCCTCAAAACCCTATGACAAAATTAAAAGCATCTAAACAACCTAAAACTTTAACTTGGATAGGTTACAATTAATTAGACAGTTTTTTTAAGGTCATGTAGAATTATAAA
>OLNJ01000369.1_pt1 | contig 40686 bp, 22 predicted proteins | sample 1672191 | NCBI WGS metagenome assembly OLNJ01 (sample SAMEA3136657, study PRJEB25190) | human gut metagenome | biome: human gut; feature: human-associated habitat; material: faeces | place: Austria | collected 2013
TTATATCAGGAAAGAAATCCTGAAGCTGAAACTCCAACTGCTGAAACTCTTATTGAGTTCAGAAGGAGTCTTAGTAAAGAAGACTCTAAGAGACTTCTTGATGCTATAAATAGTCCTGCTGTGTCTTATACACAGTTAAGAGATGACTTTAATGCAGAAGAGAGATTCAACAGAATCAGTATGATTTCCACCATGTTCTCAGACATTGTAGATGCTGTTCAGGAGGAATATCCCTCTGTAAGTAGAAAAGATATTATAGCTGGATTCACTGTTGATGGTCAACAAGCTGGTGGTGTAGCTGGTATCTTTAATGAGATATATGATACTCTTCAATCACAATATAGTGATGCTATAGAAGAGAATGATACTGAAACAGCAGCTAAATACCAAAAGGTATTTGATAACTGGGGAGCCTTAATATCCTTTGCAAAAATTAGAATTAGAGATGCAGAAGACCTTAAATTAGGTCAAGACATTAACTTTGCTGATGATTCCAATCCTAACAACTTCAATGAAAATGATATGACTGAGAAGTTTGTTATGGAAGAATCTAAGAGAGAAGGTTGGATGGAACAAGCTGAATTTGAGTCTTCTTTTGGCTCAGTTGGAAAGCAAGTTAGAAAGGTTATTGGTAGAGTTCCAGTATATAAGGATGGTGAAGTTGTACTGGATGATTTAGGTTTCCCTGTAATGCAGGACCCTGTAAGAATGCATCAAGAGTTACTTGATGTACTTAGAGGTGTAGGCAGTGAAACTGAAATGATGAATGCTCTTAGAGAGTATAGTAGTACTTCTGGATGGGTAACTCCATTTATGCAAGAGCTAGAAAATCCTCAAATAAGAACTCAATTCTATACTGACTTTAAGAAAAACTTTCAGCCTTATTCTATGCAAACTGAAAAGCAGGAAGGTAGAATAAGAACTTATAAGACAACATTACTTAATAGAATTAAGGGTAATGCTCCTTTTAGTTCATTCTTAACTTCAGTTAAACTTGGTAAGGTAGTTAATCCTAGGAACAGTATCTTTGAAAAGAGTGGTATTGGTACTAGAGTTATGCCAATTAGACTAGAGAGAATTAAGAATAAAATAGTTGATACTTTAGCAGAACCTGAAAGAATAAATGAGAAATCAAAGTTCTGGATGATGTCTAAATTAGAGAGGAAACAATTCTTAATTGATGCTACTGAGTCTCTTGGTATTGATATAGATGGTGAAACTTTAGATAGAATAATGTCTAGAAACAGGGATATTAGGGCATTAAACAAAGAACTGTTAGGTGCAGCTAAGTTTGGTCTCAATCTAACTAAAGAAGAACAAGAAGGTAAAAAGGAGGTTAGTTATGAAGAGCTTATCAAAAGAGCTTCTAGTAATGAGAAGAAAGGTGTCCTTAGAGAAAAGATTACTAAAGTACTAGCAATAGTTGCTAAGAGTAGAGAAGGGCTAAAACTTGAAAGTAGAGTTAGATATGGTGATAATACATTCTTTAGTAATGTTATTCCATCATTCATGGGAGATAGATTTGATAAGATAGCTTCTTTTGTGAAAGCTACTGACAAGAAAGGACTTCAGGCTATGCTTGAAACTACCTATCTCAACTCATCTTATTTTCAATATGATGGTAAGATACTTAACAAGTGGTTAGAAGAACTCTATAATAGTGACTTAAGTACTGAAGATAATTTTGCTGCAAACTTTACCTTTAAGAGATTCTTAGGTACAGATAAACTTAAGTTTGAGGACTTCACTAGTAAACAGCATATAGTACAAATGCTCAATGAGTATTTCTCTGAGAAACAAATTAGTCCTAATAGTCAATATGCTTGGTATCCTGTATTCATCTTAGGTGATAGTGGAGTAGCTAAGTTTATTAAAGCTAAAAGGTATGGTGGTCAAGAGATACTTGATGGTATGTACAATGTCTATATTCAAGAGAAAAGAAGAATGGAGTTAGCCAAAGCTGCTAATAGAAAGATGCAGGACCAAGGGTTAAAGGCTATTGATAACTTCTCAAGAAATACAGATAAGTTTAGCCTACTTTCCTTCTTAAATGAACCTAAGTATGCTGGAATGATTAAAGAAAGTAACATTGAACAGACTGTTAAACAAGCTATTAGAGCTTACATGGATGATTCTGTTACTAAGTTCAAGCAACAACTTAATACATTAGGAGTGCTTGAACAACAAAATAACCAGTATGTTTATTTGAGTCAAGAAGTTAAGGGTAACAGAACTATAGACCAAGTATTGTCAGACTATTACTGGAATACAAAGTTTGCTACTATTCAACAGTTACAGATGATGACTATTGATCCTTCTTTCTATAAAGGAACTAAAGACCTTCAAAAGAGATATAAGGAAATTCATGCTCCTGGAACTGCATTGAGTGTTGAGGCTATTAATCCTTTTACAGGTGAAAGATACAGCAATGATGGTATTGAAAGGTGTGTTTATTTTGATGATATTGTAGTAGATGCTGAAAAAACAAATCCTGAATTTATGCAAGCTGTTGCTAGTCACTTTGGTAAAGACAGTGATGTATATAAATCCTATAAAAGGAATGTACTTGCTGATGGTCAAGGTTATAGAACACTTGAAAGCTATAAGAAAGTGATGGGTATGGCTGGTAAGTGGGATGAAAGAATGGAAGCTACATATAATCAGATACAGTCTTTAAGAGCTAAAATAGGTAGAGATGAAAATCCATCTATGGAAGATATTAAAGCTATATCAGATTTAGCTGTTACATTTCAACCCATTAAACCTTATATGTTTACCTTTGAGAATTATCCTCTTGGTACAGATATGTTAAAGATACCTGTTCAACACAAGTATGCTGAGGCAGTTCTTATACCTGAATTACTACCAGCAGGTAGTATGATGAGGGATATAGCTTATTGGATGGAAGACCATGTTAACCCTGAGACTGGAAAGAGTGAACCTATTGATATGATAGGAGCTTGGTCTACTGGTGGTGATAAAATTGTTAAGGTAGGTGGATTTGGTTCTACTAGTATTAGTAATACGGATTCAAAGACTATCAATGATGCACTAAATAATGGTTATGTTCACCAGTTAAGCTATACTGACTATAGAATACAGACTAATGTACCTGAGCATATTAATAGTTCACAGTTATTTGGTACTCAAGTAAGGAAACTTATTATGGCTAAAGTACAGAAGTTTAAAGACTACAGTAGCTATATAGGTGGAAAGAGAGTTAATCTTGGTGGTAACTATGGTAATGTTAAGTTGAATGGTGGTAATTTGGTTAGATTCTATAACTCACTTATTACAGCTAATATACTTGACTCTTATCACTTATTTGAGAATGCAGTATCTGATGCTAATAAGATAAGTAACAGGTTAATCCAGACTACAGCTAATAATAGCAGAGAGTCTAAAGATAACATGATGGCTTATGCACTAAATGAAAGAGGTGAATTTACTGTACCTTTATTTGAAGGTGGCTTAGAGCATGATAGTTCAGCTTTATTCTTTAGTCTCTTTAAGAAGATGGTTAACAAACAATCTATTAAAGGTGGCAGTGCTGTTCAAGTATCAGCTATGGGTATTACTGGTTATGAGGAAGATGGTGGTTTGAGATATGTAACAGACCCTAATAATCCTAATAATATACTTTATGCAGAGTGTGAAATACCTTGGGATTTAACTTATACTGATAGTACTGGTAGAGAGCAATCATTAGACTTTGAGACCTATTGTAATGAAGATGGTACTCTTAAAGTTGATAAAGATGGTAATACTATTCTTGAAAAGACCTATCCTAATATACTAAGTTTACTTGCATATAGAATACCCACTGAGAGAGACTATTCTATGATTAATCTTCGAGTGAAGAGATTTAGTCATAAGACTGCTGGAGGTACTATTAAAGTACCACCTCAGGGAACTACTATTGCAGGTTTTGACTTTGATATTGATAAGTTGTATTTTATGAGAAATGAGTATCAGCAAAGACAATTTACATCAGAGGAAATAAAGAATATATGGTCAGAGTTTTATGATACATATCCTAATTTAAAAGCAGTTCTACAAGAAGCTAGAGAAGAAGATACTGAATCATTAGACAGACTATATAAGTATTGGGAGAAAGCTGGATTACCTTATAGTTATCAGGCAGCCTTTAATCAGTTTGTAGCTGATAGAGGCTATATTAAGTTTGAAGAGTATGACTTTAGCAAAACTCCTCTTGAGAATACTAAAGCAGCTAGAAACAATATGCTTATTCACTTAGTTCAACAAAGATTAAGTGATGTTGAAACCTTTAAGGATAGATATACTCCTGGTGGTTTTGCTAATGCTTCTAAAGCAGCTAGAGTTATGAGAGAGTTAATGTTTGGTAAGGCAGAAGTTAATCATCAAGATAAGACTGTTAACCTTTCAAGTATTAACAAAGCTATTGATGAAGGAAGTCTAACTGATCCAGAGCCTAATTATGACCCTAGTGATCCTATGACTATTGTTATCTATAACCAGCAGAATAATGTTGCAGGTAAATTGATTGGTATCTTTGCAAATCAAAATACTAATCATGCATTTGCTTCATTAATGGAACAGTTTTCTTTAAAGAAGCCTATTACATTTGCAGGTAAAAGTTATTCTGATTTACTTCATAATGATGAAATAGATACTAGTTTGAATGTTGCTGAGTTTCTAGCTGCATCAGTAGATGCTGTAAAGGACCCAGTACTTAACTATTTGAACTTGAATACTATTACTGCTGATGCTGGTGCTATGTTAGCAAGACTTGGTTTTACTACTGAGGATATAGGTTTATTATTCAATCAACCTATTATTAAGGATATATGTGAATACAGCTTTAATAATGGTATGTCTGATATTAACTCTGTGATAGATAATGTATTAGACAATTATGAGGTTGATGGTGAGTTAAAAAAGGCTATACCTGATGAAGACCTTTCAAGAGAAAGATTAGCATATAATATAGTTCAGGCTGCAAACACTAGTAAGGAAGAACTAATGAAGAGTGATGAATTTGTTGAGAAACAAATTATTGTTGCTGATTTATTTAGAGAAATCCTTGAAGCTAGTAATGATGTATCTCAGTTTGTAAGAAACACTAAGTTTACTGCATCTAATGCTGTAGGTTCTACCTTTGGTGATGCTTATGCACAACAGATGAAAGTAGCTGCTTATGTTAAGTCATTTACAAAAGCTGATGCTCTTAAGGTTGAGATGAAAGTAGCTCAAGGTATTAATGCTCCTATGAATAATGAAGTAGGAACATTATCCATGAATGACCAAGAGTATATGGAATCTTTACTTGAAAATCCTTTTGCTTATGAACAGGCTATGTATGATATGAATAGAAAGGCTGAGAAAGTAATTAATAAATTCTATCCTTATAATACTAAAGCCTATAAAGAAGCTAGAGAAGGAATAGCTGCATTTACTAGAAGTGGATTACTTGATGCAGAAACTATTAATAGTATTCACAGTGACTTAATGGTATTTATGTTAAGTCAGCAAGAGAATAGCTTATTTAATGGTAATATGCCTATCTCTGTTAGAACATCTACAGCTCCTCTTGTTAGTAAGGTAATATCTGGAGGTCAAACTGGGGTTGATACTATTGGACTACAAGTAGCCAAGGAGTTAGGTATTGAGACTGGAGGCAAAGCTCCTAAAAGATTCTTAAGGGAAATAGGCATTGATGATATAAGACTGCAAGATTTTGGTTTAGAGGAGATTAGTAATGAAGAGCAGGAGTCCTATACAAATAGGACAGGAAAAAGAGACCCTTATACTGGCAGAACTGAATTAAATGTTAGAAATTCTGATGGGACTGTGTACTTTAGTACTTCCGAGGATAAAGCTGGACTTATTGCAACTAAAAGAGCTGCTACTCAATGGAATAAACCTTTTATTGAGAATCCTACTTCTGAGCAATTAAGAAATTGGATTAAAACCAATAATATTAAAACTCTAAATGTAGCAGGAAATAGAGGCTCTAAGCTGAATAAAGATAACAATATATATAGTATATTAAAAGAAGCTTTAGCTGGAAGCAGTTCTAATACAGTAACAGCTAGAGAATACTTCACAGAGATATTCCCTGAAGGTTTATTCAATATTCTTGAAGCTAATCCTACAATGAAGTCTATGCCTATATTCCAGTATATGCAGTTTGTTACTGATGAAAAGACTGGTAAGGTAAGCATGAATATTCAGGATATAGGTGGTTTAGCACCTTATCAAAAGGATGAAATTAAAGAGAGTTGGGGAGACTTATTAAGGAATGAGCAGACTGCTGAATTAGCACAATCTCTGTTCTTGTATAACTATTATAAGCTTGGCTTTACTTATAGCCCTATGGCATTTATGAACTTAGCTCCTACAGAAGTTAAGTTAGCTGTGCAAGTAGGATATGATTATAATGGTAATCCTAAATCTTATGTTGACTTCTTAAATGATGTACAAAAGAGTAGAATTAGTGTTAATAATCAAGAGTTTGCTAAACAGTATTTACTTAATCATTTAGATAATAATAGACTAGTATTTCATCCTAAAGGAAGAAATGGCAGACTTATAAGTAACTTAGCTTTTAGTGATGGAGTAGCTGTAAGCAGCTTTACTCTTGATGTAAAGAAGTTAGGTAAAGAAGGTAATCCATTCTTATTACCTAGTGAAGAGAAAGGAGTATCTTACTTTAGACCTGTTATTGTTATAGATGATATAGTGTATATGTGTAATAGTAATGATGAAGTATTCAATGCCAGTACTACTGGAAGTATTAACTATTATAAGGTTGATGCTTTAGGTGAATCTGGAAAGTCTTTACAATATTCTTCTAACTCAATGACAGTAAGTACAATAGCTGATACTGAAGTTCAAGAGGATGGTAATACATCAGTTGAACCTGAAGTAGTTAATACTGTAGATACTAGTATGAGTACAGAAGAATTAGTTAGACAGGCTACTGATTTAGCATTAAAAGCTGATAATACCTTAGATAAGGCATTAGTGGTTGAGATGTTAAATAAGGCTAGTGTAGAAGATTTAATTGATACTATTGAGTCATTGAAAGCTCAAGCTAATAATGTAACTGACCAAGAAGGTAATAAGATTTGTTAATATGGATAAGTGTAGTATAATTCCAAGAGTAAAGAATAGTAAAGGTGAATTTGTAGAGAGTGACTTATTTAAGTCACTCCTACATTACACTAATGACAGAGAGATATCTAAGCAGTATTATGCTGTAGGTACTAGTCCTGAGTTCTTAAGTAGAGTAGCTAATGAAGCTAAGTTTGATAGCAATGGTGAGATAACCTTTCAATCTCTTAGACAGTTAACTAAGCTGAATCTAAGTGATGAGAAGGTTAAACAAACCTTGAATAAAGACATTGGTGCTGGTGTATATGATTACAATGAAGCTGTACCTAAACTACAGTCCTTTAATAGAAGTAGTTCGTACAATGATAAATATATGGCTACTATTATTAATAAGGATAATGGTAAGGTTGAATTAACTGTAGTCAATAAGAACAATACTAATGTAGCTCAGTTAAATGATAACATAGCTAACAGAAGTCTACAAGAGAGAATTAAGTTCTACTTAAATAGAGCTGGTGTTGATTATAGTTTCCTTGATGACAGTGAGAGAATTAATGGTAGATATAGTACTGTCAATGCTACTAAAACTGCTGATAGTCTCTATCAATTAATCAAGGTAGCTAATAATGAACAAATAGATAGTAGTTTATCTGAAGAAGCTGGTCACTTCGCTGTAGGTGCATTAGGTAACTCTCCACTAGTTCAAAGGCTTGAGAGATTGTTAACTCCTGATGTACAAAGAGTTATAATGGGTGATGAATATAATACTATTGCTTATAGAGATAATCCTGCAAGAGAAGTTGCTGGTCATTTAGTAGGTAAGGCTATTAATGGTGAGATAGATAAGAGAGCTTCATGGCAGAATATAGTTAATAGAATAGTAGGTCAGATCAAAAGAGTCTTTAATAACATCACAGGCAATGAAATAGCTAATGCTAAATTAGAGGCAGTAAGAACTGCTGATGCTATTGCACAAGGCTTTATGTCACCTGGTTTCCAGGGCACTGTTGAAAATGCACTTGAAACCCAAGAGACACTGTATAGTGCTAGAGACTCTGTTAATGTTGCTACCTTCAAGTCTGTTTTAAACATACTGAGAAGTCAAACATCACAGATGAGAGCTATTGATAAGTCTCTTTATAATAAGTACAATCAATTAGCAGGTCAAGTTGAAGCTGGTAGAACTAGCAGTCAACCATCACTATTTGCAGACTTAATTGCTGTAGATGGTATTACAGAAGCTATGGATTTAATGGTTGATACTGTACCTGAGATGATTGCTAAGTTAGCTAAAGTAGACTTTAATGTAACTAGCATTACACCAGAGAATGCAGCTTTATTAAGAGAAGTAGGAACCTTTGTTGCTAATGCACAAGCTATTCTTAAAATAGTAAAAGATGCTACTACTACAGAAGACTCAAGACTTAGATTACAGAATGTCAATGAAAGCACAATAAATCAGCTTAAGGCTCTTAGAAGAAATCTTAATGAGGCTATTAATGGTGATAATAGATTACTTAATACTCTTGAGATTAAACAGAGAGAGTTCTATCTTAAGTTTCTTGAAGATGCTATGGGTTCTACCTATGTAAATAGAGCAGCTAGAGTAATATTTGATTGGAAGAAAGGTCAAAGAGGTCTTAGATGGGTTAGTGCTGAAAAGATTCCTATTGAAGATTTACTTAGATACATGGAGAAAGATATTAGTATTCATGAATCTATTCTAGCTTCAATGTCAAATAACTCTGATGTTATTGGTCAATTAGCTGATAGAACTGTGAAGTTAGCTAATAAGTATGCTGATGATATGACTATTCAGACTCAAGATAGACTAAAGATACTTGAAGGTGATTTACATAGCATAGGAGAGAAGAATACAGATGCTTTCTGTGAGATAAGTCCTAGAACTGGTAAACTAACTGGTAACATAGTATCACCTTATGTTTGGGGAGACTATGAAGATGATTGGTTACAGTTTAAGAAAGAATGTAGAGATGACTTCTATGCAAACAATCCTAATCTTGAAGGTAAATCAGACTTTGAGAAGAGTCTACTGTGGGATCAATACTTTAAACCATTAGTTAAGTCTTGGCATAAGCAGCACTCTCAATGGAATCAAGTTGAACAAAGATGGTATCCTAATGATATTTACTTAAGTGAACAGTATGAGAAAACTATTAAGGGTACTCCAAGAGCTGGATGGTTAAGCAAGTACATGAATCTTAAAGCTGAATTAGATGAATTTCTACCTGATGGTAGTACTAATATCTATAGAATGCCACAGTTTAAAGGTACTACTATGAATAAAATCAGAAATAGAAGAATGACTGAAGGCACTGGAAAGGCTATTAGTTATACTCTAAGAAGAAACATGGCAGATACCTTTGTTGAAGATAGTGAAGATAGAGACTTTGGTAGTGATCAAACCTATAATACAATAGAGGAAGATATGTTCTCCAATCAACTTGAATTTGAGAAAGAGAAGCTAAACAGAGTTCCTATCTATGGTATTAACAAGTTAAGAGATAGTGCAGAGTTAAGTACTGATTTATTTCAATCTACTTTAGCTTATGCTGGGATGGCACATACTTATGCAGGTATATCTAGTATTGCAGGTACTCTTGAGATTGGCAAAGATGTCTTGAAGAGAAGAGCTGTAGGAGGTATAAGGGCAGAGTCTGAAAGAGATGAAACTTCCAGAGCATTTAAAAGATACCAGAAGTTCCTAGATAAACAAGTGTATGGTATTAATACTACTAAAATTAAGATAGGAAAGAAAGTAGTGCTTAATAAGGTAGTAGGATTCTTCACTGGATTAGCATCAAAGTTCTTCTTAGGTGGTAATGTATTAGGTGGAGCTGTTAACTTAGGTACCGGTTCTCTTGAAATATTCAAAGAGGCTTTATCAGGAGAATTCTTTAGTGTCAAAGACTGGGAAAGAGCTAATATAACTTACTGGAAGAACTTACCATCTAACTGGTTACATGCTGGTGATGATGTTAAAGAAGATAAGGTAAGTTTGTTTATTAGACAGATGAATGCTCTTAATGAAAATAAGAAGAAGGAGAGAGATTACTATACTAATAAATCTAAGTGGGTTAAGTTAAATCCAGTAGGAGAGAACCTATTCTTACCTTATAAATGTGGTGAACACTATATGCAGACTATGGCATTTCTTGCTACAGCTAATGGTACTAAACTCATTGATGAGAATGGAAATCCTATTAGTCTATACAATGCTTATCAAGTAGTTAACATAGATGATAGTAAGCCTAATTTAGGTAAGACTCTTCAAATGAAACAAGGTGTCAGAGTACTAGACAAAGATACTGGGGAATTAAAACCTTGGAGTATTGAAGATGAATCTAAGTTTATGGATAGAGCCAGAGAAATCAATAACAGAATGCATGGTATCTATAATAATGCAGATAAAGTTGCTATACAACAGAATGTTTGTGGTAATGCTTTATTAGCTATGAGGGGTTATGCATTAGGTATGATACAAAGAAGGTTTGGTGTTAATGCTTATAGTGTGGCATTAGGTACTGAAACTGAAGGTTCTATGAGAACATTAGCTAAGGTAATTGCATCTACATTCACAGACAAAGGAGGATTTGCTTTAACAGCTAGAGCTATCTTTACTCCAGTATCAAAGACTACTCAACAAAGGATGCTTAATGCTGGTTTCTCAGCTAATCAGTATTATAATATGAGAAGAAATTGGGCTGATATGGCTGTCATTGTAGCATTAACTTTACTTAAGATGTTAAGTGCTAAGCCTGATGATGACGATGATGAAGAACCTGATCAAGCTATGGGTTTCTTATATTATGCAGCTAGTAGGTTATATAGTGAACAAGCAGCATTTAATACTCCTTGGGGATTTGTTAAAGAGGCTCCAGTAGTAACTAATATATCTCCTGTTGGATTTAGTTTAGCAACTGACCTAGTTAACATAGTAACACTATTTGCTACTCAAGAAGAGTATAAATCAAGTGGTAGTACTTATGAGAAAGGTGACTTGAAATGGGCACATAAAGTTGAAAGGATGCTTCCTTATTGGAGAAGCTACTTAATGATGCAGAATCCATATCAAGCAGCACAGAGTTATCAGTATGGTAGGGCTAATCTTACCAAATAACAATGTTCATATATGCAAAAAAGGCTAGAGGTTAATCCCCCTAGCCTTTCTTTTTTATACTAGCTATGCTTAACTTAGACACTCTTTCTGATGTTGTTTCTCATCTTCAGTCATGCTATTCCAAGACTCTTTAGTATATCCCATTGTTATTGCAGCTTGTCTAACTTCATCACTAATTGATTCCCAGTTATTAGCTGAAGGAGTAACTATAGGCCCTTTCTTAGCTGGTTTAGCAAATCTGTTTTTAACTTTACCCATCTTTAAACCTAAGTTCTTATTAACTGTAGTCTCAGCATCAGGTATTTCTACCTTTTTAACTTCAACCTCAGCTGGTAACATATCAGTAATCATTTGTTTCTCACTGTCAGTAAGTTTATCATATTGAATATTTATATCAGTAAATGGTACTGCCCCTACTTCTTCAAGAGTAGGTTTAGAATCCATATACTCTTCACCATTAGCAAGTAATTGATTACCTTCACTTATTTCATATGCAGTTTTGCCATTACCAAATCCTAAAGGAGTGGGATAACTAACATTAATAGGTATAATGTTAAGAGAAGCTACTTTAATACCATACTTATCTTCAATGAACTTCTGATACATTGAAACCTGTTTAGCATATTTCTTTCTTTTCTCATCACTAATACCACTTCTATTAGTCTTCATATCAAAGATATGGAAGTTACCTTGAGTATCATAAGCAAGCAAATCAAGAGTTCCAGCAACAGGTATATCATGTGTTTGACCTTGTGTGTCAGTCACTTTGACAGTACCAGTAACAGTTACATCTCTAGGAATTATTGTAAGACCTTGAGCATCAATATAGTTCTTAAGACCCATTAATTGATTAGCAAATTTCCTCCATTGACTTTGAGATGCATTAGGATAATCAAAATGGTAATCATTTAATAATTTACCATCTTTATCAAAGAACTCACCTGCAAAGAAGTCTCTTACAAACTCATCTACTGATGTTCCTATGTTAGTTGAAGGCATAATCCAAGGACTAGCAGGGTCAAATCTTTCACCAGCATGTTCATCAGCTTGAATAATAGAAGTAACTCTAGCATATCTAACTTCATTGTTATCTACATAACCTGAGTTATCATCAGCTAATCTTACCTCCTTACTATCTTCAACTATTCTATTAGCTATCTGTTTAGCTTTATCTATAGCAGGATTAGATACTGGCTTAACCTCACCTTTTAATATAGCACCAGTTTCACTGTCAACAATAGCATCACCTACTTTAACTTGGTCTGTAGCTACAATAACAGGAGTATTAATAGGTTTGCCTTGTGTAGCATTAACTTGATTAGCAACTACTTGTGTAGGTGCTGGAGTTCTACTACCATCCTGTTTAAATGGACTATTAATATCAATACCTCTAATAGTATATTTGAATGAGGTTCTACTAGATTCCAGTATATTATCATCAAATATATCATTAGCATTATTTAATCTAGCCTTTCTAGCATCATCAGATTCACCTTCTTTAGCATTAAAGTCATTATAATTAACCTGCCATTTAACAAATGGTTGACTACCATCTTGTCTAAAGTTACCATTATCAAGTATTAAACTCTTAATAGTATTAGCCTTAGTTTCATCAGTCATTGTACCATTAGTTACTCTAGCCACAGGTATAGTATTAACACCATTAGTTAAAACTAATTGATACATTCTATTACCTTCAAGCTTGTCTTCTGTAGGTATGAATGTGTACTCATAACCTTTAGGAACTGTCAGATAGTTACTTAACTTCTTAGTTAAACTTTCACCTAATGAACTTAATTTAGTAGCACCTTCACCTATTGCAATTAGTGTGTTACCCTCTCTCTTGAATCTAATATCATCACTGAAAGGCTTCTTCTTAAAGAACTCTTCAAGTGTCTTGCTATATCTATAGAGTCTACTATTAGCTTTTAGTATCTCTTTAGGAGTACCTTCAGTTAATATTTGAGCTATAGGTTGACCTGCTCTAGATAAGGAGTTTTGAGGAGTGGTTACATATAACTCAAACTCAGATTCTCCACCTTTCATATTAGGAGTAAAGTAAGCTAAGTGTATTCTTTCACCCTTAGCATCCTGTGCTACTCTTCTAATATTAGGTAAGATTTTATCCTTAGCTTTTCTATAAATAGCTTGTCTATCTTGTATAGAAAGCTTCGCATCATTCATCTTATCTCTATCAGAGGCATCCATATCATTACTCATGATAGTATGTATCAGAGTATTAGGAGTACCTGCCTTAGTATGCTCAGGTGGATTAGCTCTTACATAACCATTAGTAGTAACAACCTTACCACCTTTATCCTTAATCAACTTACCATCTTGTTGAGTTAAAGCCGACATTCTAAGTGGCTCTACTCTGGCAGCACCTTGTGAATTGGCACTAGTTCTAGGCATAAAACCAATAGGTTGGTACTTCTTATCATCAATTATAACAGGACCATTGTTGTCTTCAACAACTGCCATTATTGGTAAATGATCATTCTCATTATAAGCTTCACCCATCTCTTGCTTAACACCTGCAATAATAGCAGGGTCTGCAATAAACATGATAGGAGTCTTAGGAGTTATATTACCCTTTCTTAAATAGTCATTCATTCTAAAGTTCTTAGAAGCCTGACCTACTACAGAGTTAGGATAGTTATCTACACTAGCTGTAGTTATAAGACCATTATTTCTCCTTTCTTCATCAACTGTACTAGGAGTTTCAGCTCTTTCTTCTTTAGAGTCTGGTTTAACTTCTTTCTTAACTTTTATCTTTGAAGCTACTTGTTTTAATAATGAAGAAGCTCTATCAGGATTATCACCACCTTGTTGAGATTGTACTTGTAACTGATTAGCCTTAGCCATTATAGCCTCACTAAGATTATCAGGAGTTTCATACTCACTATCTCCTAATTCATTAAGTATTTGAGTAGCCTGCTCCTTAACATCATTATAAATATCAGATGCATTGTTAATGATGCCTAAACCAATGTCAGCAGCCTTAGCTACTTCCTCATTACTATTAGTTTTAAACTTATCAGTAAGACTTTCTACCTCAGGTTCTATAGTTCTAGTCAGTGAAGGAGTTCTTTCTATCTCACCAAATATACCTACTGACCTAGTAGGTTCAGCAGGAGTATCTTCTTCAAGATTTCTAGATGCACCCATCTCTGGATTAGCTGCTAATTGAGCAAATACTCCAACAGGTTTAGGAGGTTTTGAATCCTCTGTAGTTGTAGGAGCTACTTCCACAGGCTTATTAATAGTCTCTACTTCAGTAATATTCTTATTATATTCCTCAAGTATATCATTTAAAGTCTGTGCAATCTCTTCTACACTAGATGGAGCCATTTGTTCACCCTCAGGTAATCTACCATTAACCTCACCTATGTAATTAAGCAATTCAGAATTACCAGATTCATCAGTTTCAGCTAATACATCAATAGATGCATTAGTAGGACTAATACCTCTGTCTGTTAAGAACTGCATTGAAGTCATGATTACATTCTTATCATTCTCACTTAATGAGTTAAACTTTTCATTACTATCAAGTTGGTCAAATATACCTTCTAATGCCTTATTATCTGATATATACCTATTATAATTATCATTATCCTTGAGTATATTTCTAATAACACTTCTCTCTCTTACATCAGATTCCCTATAAGCTTTATCTAAGTTCTTAACAAAGGTAGAGTAATCACTTACACCATTAAGATATTCATATTTCTTTCTAGTGTTATCATTAGCTACTTGTTGTTTAATTCTATTAGTAAAAGCATTGAAGCTTGAAGGATCACTAAGTATGCTATTATATTGAGCTAAGTAAGCCTGTTGAGCTAGGTTAATTCTACCAGCATCCTCAATCTTATCAATGAAATCACTATATTGTAAAGTGCCTTCTCTTATTACATTATCTATAATAGCTCTTTGTTCTTCACTATACTTAGACTTATTCTCAGGATTAAGTATAGTAGCTCTGTCCACTGGATTGAGAGACATAATATCTGCCTCACTAAGAACAGTTCCTTCTATACTATTATCTCTTTCTCTGCCTAGTTTCTTGAGTTGTTTATCTATAGTCTTAAGTGCTACTCTCTTAGCTCTAAGTGCAGACTCTTCATTAACTTTAAGATTCTTTCTTTTAGTGATATTCTCTATATCATTCTTAAGTTCATCCTTCTTCTTAGTTAACTCATCATAAGCATTGTTTATCTTATCCTGAGTACCATAACTAATAAGAGCATCTCTCTGTGCTTCACTAAGATTACTTGAAGTGGTAGGGTTAATGGGGACTTTAGATAATTCATCCTCTAACTGTGTAGCTCTTTCTCTCCAAGAATCTACACTCATTTTACCATAAATTAGTGCTTGCTTAGTATCTTCATCAGCAGCATTGCCTAACATCTTATCAATGTTCTCAGACTCTTCAGCTATTCTACTCATAGTATTAAGTAGCTTATTAGAGTTCTTCTTTATAGTCTCAAGTATCTGTGAATCATCCTGTTGAATATCTCTGTTGTTAGGTGCATTCTTAAATTGCTGTACTAATGATTGAGCTAATTCAGAACCATCTTCAGCATTAGCTGCATTAGTTAAGTCAGTCATAAATGAGTTATAATAGTCAGTACCTCTGACCTTTTCAAGCATCATAACATCATTAATAGTCTTACCTAATTCACTGTTTCTATATTCAAACTCATCATTTTTACCTGATGCTTCATCCATAGCCTTAGCCCAATTAAATGTACCAACCAGACCATCATACTTACCTTTATTAGCAGGGTCTTGTATCCAATCAGTCATTACTTGAGCAGCAGTAGCTCTTTCATCACCAAGACTTCTTTGTTCTTGAATAGCTTCATAGATAGGATTTCTATATACAATAGGAGACCTTCTTAAAGTATAATCAAGTTTAGACTCATCTTCCATTCTAACAGCAGGGCCTCTTCTATTATTAATAGTAGGAGTACCAATACCTGAGGCTAATGCACCATAAATACCTGATAAGATAGTCTCTTTATCAGTCATAGCATCACCAGCTGCTCTACTAGCAGCAAATAAGTCATTAGCAAGAGATTCATCTACTGCATTCTTGCCATCACCTTTATATTTATTAGCAATGAAGCTCTGTAAGTTATACTCTGCACCACCTCTTGCAAAGGCATCAGATACACTTTGAAGATATTCTTCAGTAAATTCACCAGCAGGTTCCTGTAATACATTAAGTACCTTGCTAACTTTACCATAATTAGGAATAACTCTACCTGCCTCTACTCTAAAGTCTTGTGGTGTAAATAACCTACCTAATCTACTTCTTCTCATAGCTTCTTGTACAGAAGGAGTTTGAAGACCAGCTTTAAGAGTCATATTAAGTGCTCCATTAATCATGGAGTTAAGACCCATATTATATACACCTGCCTTAGCTGCATTAGCTTCAGCTTTCTTTATGGATTCCTCATATTGAGGAGCATAAGAGTCATATATTTCCTTATATAATCTCTCAAGGTCTTCCTTTGATTGGGGGTTATAACCTTGTTTACTAAGTTCTTCAGGATTCTGAAGTCTTCTATTAAATTCATCATTTACTACTTTAGCTTGATTCTCAGCCACCATTTGCTTAGCATCATCAAGAAATTGTATCTTAGTGTTAAGACCTTCACTAACACCTTCAACAGTACCAACCATTGCAGGAATAACAAAGGCATTAACCTTTTGCTGAGCTTGTTGTAACCCTCTTAATACTCCATTGACTTTCTCAAGATTATTTAGTGTATTAACTCTATTAGCTGCAAGAGCTGCACCTTTTAATCCTTGAAATGCCTTATTGGATATAGATGAAAGACCTGCACCAGTTAACATTGAGGCTATAGTAAAACCTTGTTGATTAACTAATTCAGGTATAGTATTAACACTAAGTAAGTTATCAAGAATACTTCCTTGTTCTTCCTTAGTAGTTCTTATAATAGGTATAGTAGATAATCCACCATTATCCTTGGCTTCTTGAATATTAGCATCAAACAATGAACCATATTGCATTACATCATTGCCATATCTAGTCCAATCATTGTCTATAACATGGTCCATGAAATCAAGGGCTGCATTATCTATATTCTCATTTCTTTCATCACCTATATAGTCAACAGCACCTTTAACCATACCAGCAGCACCAATTAAGGCACCTGCTGTTTGAGCACCCATACCTTTAAAGCCATTCCATATTTTCTCAAATACACTTTGATTTTCTGATGCAGTATTCTGCATCTGTCTTCTAAGTATATTATTAGCTTCTTGTTCACCATAAGCAGACTTAGCAGCATTGTATTCTGCTGCTAGTCTATACTTATCTTCATCAGAGAATGGAAGATATTCAGTACCTTTGTACCTCTTATAATAAGGAGATACATCAGTAGCTATCTTATCAAATTCATCAAGAGCTTTTCTACCTCTTGCAGGCCAGTTATTATATAACTCAGTTAACTGATTAGCTTGAGTTTGATAGTCCTGACCTTGTTGAAAGGCTTTGCCAATACTATCAACCTTCTGTTGTTCTTCATCAGTTTCCTGAGGAGCTTGAAATAGCTCACCATTATACAAGCTATCTCTTTGCTCAGGAGTATAACTCTTCAAAGTATTATAGTCTGGTCTATTACCAAACTTCTCTTTAAACTTGAAGTTCTTATACATTCTATCTGTTTGGTCTGGAGTAAGCCCTTCCAACTGTGAAGAATAACTCTTCTCCCAATTCTGTCTATCCTCAGGTGTCAAGCCCTTTAATCCTTTTAATCCTTCCATATTATAATCCCATATTTTCATCAAAATTGATACTACCTGTTACTTGTGGTGTAACAGGAGTAGCCATAGGTAATTGAGAAGTACTTTGCTTAGGCATTAGTACATAGTCATAGTCACCAACAGCTCTACTCTTATCAGCTTTAACCCTAACTACATCATAGTAATCAAGGTCTATATTCTTCTCTTTAGCTGTCTTTAGCATTTCATCTAAAGCACCTTTAGGTATTTCATTATAATTAGTTACTATATCACTAGGTTTCACATTATCAAGAGTATAATTACCCCATCCTGATACAGCTTCACTTCTAGTCATACCAAATAAAGTACCTTTTACATCCTTACCTTCTTCACCAGTTCTCCATTTACCTCTGGTATTAGCTATAATAATTGGAGTATCCCCCCTCTTTGCAGCATCTTTTACACCAGCACCTGCAATACCACTATTACCTACATAGTTCTCAACTCTACCATCAGGATATATTCTAAGTGCTTTACCTCCACCAATAACTCTAATAGTTGAACCATCTTGAAGAGGTATTGTAGTCTTATCTTTAGCTGCTTGAGCTTTAGCTAATTCAAATCTTTCTCTATCCATCTCTAATCTAGCAGACTCAGCAGGACTCATAAATGCTCTATTACCTTGAGTATCAAACTTCTGAGTACCAATAGCATCATATAAACCAGCGTTGATATAATCTCTAGCTCTAGTTTGAGTAGCTTGATCCCAAGTATCTAAACCAGCTTCTTGCCACACAGTATCAGCTACTTGCTTTAATTCACTAGGTGCATTTGGGTCATTCATTATAGTCTGCATTACTTGTTGAGGAGTATAACCTAACTGTTGCATTTGCTGGAAATACTGACCACCAAGTATTGATTGATACTGAGGATTCTCCTGTATAGTCTTAGCTAGATTTGAAGCCATCATACTAGCTCTCTTAGATAATTCTGAACCACTAATAGTATTATAAGTAGCATTAGGGTTATTAATTAAATCATCAAGAGATGCAGTTCCATAGTCAATATTAAACATTAATGAAGGGTCTTTTTGAATAGCTTCTCTTTGAGCTTTAGTTAATTCTTCTCTCTTAGTTGCAGCTACTTCTATAGGAGTAATCTCATTACTATATCTTCTCTTCATATCTAACAAACCTCTTCTACTCTCTGGTGTTAAACCTTGTCTAGCCAAAAGGTCTGCCTGCTTAGTTAAATCATCAGCATAAGTTTTATATTGAGCATAAGCTATAGGGTCTGATTGCTGATTAGCTAATTTATCCCACATACCAGCTTTAGCTGACATCTCACCTAAACCCTCTTCAATAGCTCTATGTTCAGTAGTAGCTGCTTCAATTGGGGCTAACATCTCAGAATAAGAGAATGGTCTAAACTTTGATCCAATTACTAGACTAGCCATTCTTACCTCCCTTCTTATTACCTTTATACTTTACTTTACCACTTCTAGTAAGATTGTAATTGTATGCAGGGTTACTTTGAATCATATTTCTAGTAAATTCTTCTCTACCAACCTCACCTAAGTTATCAAAGAATCCTGTTAGATTAGCTGATCTATTAGCACTAACTCTATTTCTTTCAGCATTTCTCATGTTATACTCTTCAATAATACCTCTAAGTTGAGCCTCTTTAACACCTTGAGTAGCTGTAGCAGCTTTTAATCCTGCTTCACTATTAAACATATCAGTTTGTCTGTTAAAGCCTTCAACTCTTTCCTTTTGAGCTTGGTTATATTCTTCAGCTTGTCTAGCAAAGTTACCTAAGTTCTGACCATAATTATAATCAGCAGCTAAGATACCTGCCATTGCAGTACCTCTATTACCTCCTGCATTATTATTAACAGCTCTTCTAGTAGCTCCAGCACTAGCATCAAGTCTATTAAGATAGAACTCTCTATCTAATGGAGTATATCTTAGCTTATTGCCTATTGGAGTTGCTGTAATAGGAGACATATTAGATACTGCATTTCCTACAGCATTAGCACCTGCATAGTTAGGTTTGTCTCTTAAACTAGCTAAAGCACTAATACCAGAACCTACAACAGGTGCATATCTTAACCATGAAGCACCAAAACTACCTTCATCACTTGAAGGTGAGTTATCATTAGGGTTAGATATACTACCTTGACTACCTAAGAAATCATTATAAGTAAATGGGTCACCATATAACAGAGTATCATCATTTGCATTTGTAAATCCACCTAATGCAAATTGAGTACCTTGTCTAGCTTCTTTCTTAGCTCTGACTTCTTCTTGAGCTTGCATTAGTTTACCCATATTAGCAAGTAATCCTCTCTTAGCTATAGGATCATTAGGTCTTTCTTTAGGTTCTTTATTAAACTTCTCAGCTATACTAGCAAAGGTATGATCTTTATACTTTAATGGTATATTGTACTGTTTAAGCATCTTTTCAGTAGGATGTAATCTATTACTGAATACATAGTCATTAAACACAACTTCACCTTCTTCAACTAAATTAGGTTGACCATCAGGAGCTAATCCCATAGGTACACCACTTAGAGGATTCTCTTCATGAGAACCACCTTCACCTACTACAATAACTCCATCACTAAATACTCCACCATGAGTTAAAGCATCTGGATGTGCAGTTAATGAATCCCAAGCTCCTTGAAATAAAGTACCTGTTGGTGCAAAGGTTTCATCATAATTATAGTCCATATAACCACCATTAGCTTTAGCCCAACCTCTTGCATTGTCAGCAAAAGTAGCTCTCTTTACTATAGTAGGATTATTACTTCTTTTACCTCTTGCTATACATTCAGCAGTAACCTTACCACCACAATAGTCAGTAAATTTACCTTTATTCTTTTTCTTAATATGAATACCTCCACCTTCAGCAAATAGCATACCACCATCTTTTTTTCTTAATGAAGGATATTTAGCTAATACTTTAGCTCTTACACTAGAATTACCATGAAGTCCAGCTAATCTAAGTGCATCTCTAGCATTAGCTTTAGTTGGAATAGGGTAACTTCTATGTGGACCTGCAAAGTCACTGGAAGGAACCATAGGATAAGGTTTCTTCTTAGAGCCATAATCTTTATCTCTTGATAAGTTACCTCCATCTGCAAAGTAATCTATACCATACTGTGGAACTTCAAATGAGTTAGGCATAGATGTTAGTTTATTCTTACTCATAGCTTCTAGTCTCTTATTATATAATTGTTCATTAATGAAATTATAGTCAATAGCATCTCCTGTGAGTAATAATCCACCATCAGCAGCATAGTTAGCCAGTAATGCACTATCACTGGATGTATCTATATTACCTGCTGTATTTACTAATGATTTCTGTGCTCTTAGATTAGCATTGTCTATTTCTTTATTTAGTCTTCTGGTTTCTCTCTTAGCTTTACTACTAAACCATCCATCTGAGCCAACTTGTGATTTAGTTACATTAGCTAAGTTATTAAAATTAGACCAGTCACTAAGTAACTGATCATTAGTTGAAGCACCAGAAACATAGCCTGATTGTTGTTTAGCTGAAGCTTCAGTATCATCAACAAACTCTTCATTGATTTTACTTCCAAAGGCAGCATTAACCACACCTCCCAACATATTTACTCCAGCACCTATAAGTCCTCCTACTCCAGGAATATTTGAAGCTACACTACCAATAGTTTGCATAGCATTACCTACACCAGTACTATTGCCTGATGGATTAATAAGTCCACTAACAGCAGTGGCTCCTGCATTAGCTAATGCACCTCCTATTGCAAATGTATATGGTTTATTTTGTCTTCTTATAATTTTCCTTTTAGCCATAGCATAATTAATTTGTTGCAAATATAAGTAAAGTTATTGACACTACCAATACTTTAAGTGAAAAAGTAAAGGCTGACTACACACTTAGGTTAGCCAGCCTTACTAATATTATACAAAGTAATGTAATATCATATCATGAAACTCAGTTCTATAAGTTTTAGGATCATTCATTGCTAATTTAACATATACCCAAGTATTTCTAATTCTATTCAACTTGTTACTGTTATCTCTTGGTATATTAGCTCTCCACACTCTAAACTTCTTCTTTAAAGGTGAAGGTTGACCTAATGCAGTAGTAAGATTTAAAGTACCATGCTGATATTCATTCCACACATCTAAGGTATCAAATGTTACATTATTAAGTAATGTGTCACCATCCCAAGTATCAGCTCTAAATTCAAGAGTATTATATATCTTGTCATAAGGTTCATCACTATTATCTATAACAGTAATATAATATGGTTTGGTTACACCATAGAAACTATTATAGTCTCCTGCCTCATGTTCCCAGATAATTCCATTCTTTAAACTAAAGAACTTACCATCCATATTGAACATAAGAGGAACTGAATCATAACTAAAGAATGATACAAACTCTTGAAGTAATTCTGAATAACATAGAGCAAAGTCCTTATGGATATAATAAATCTCATCATTAGTACTGTCTCTTTGTATAATGAAGTTCGAGAAGTCTCTTGCATTCCATATATCAGTAGAGTTGTACTTATTAATAAAGGTTCTGTATCCTTTCTCTGAGGATAAACTCTTTAATGATTCTCCATTAAATAACATCAAGTCATTAGTAAAGTTATCTATGAAATAAAAACCACTAGGACTTAAATAGGATGCCCATTTATTCTGCAATCCATTAGTTAGAGTTACATATCTCTTACCATCAACTTTACCACTATTAGCTATTTCAATAGGTATTCCATCATTAGTATTAACCTGTACTGTACTATTAAACAGTATTCTTGAAATACCCTTATCTTGAAATGCAAAGATGTCATTGCCTATCTTCTTGAGTAAGTTAAGATTACCTCTATCACCATCTAATGTAAGATTTGAAGCTAATGTAATATTAGTCCATGTATCAATATCCTCACCTAAGGTCTTCTCTTTAGTCCATGTCAATGAATTAGGGAATAAGTTATTACTGTATCTCTCATAATCAATTGTTCTGAAAGTAAAGTAATTATTAGCTTGAGAATATACAGGATTAAATAAATTGAAGTTTGTAGGACTCATATTCAGATTATTAACTAATCCTCTATTTCTATCATACCTTCCATCTATATTAATTCTAGTCTCACACATAAATGATACTATATCTACAATGCTATTCTGGTCTTCACTAGTTGAAGCAAAGGTTCTTAAACAATCATATCTTTGTATATAAGTATCTCCTTCTGTACAGTTTATATTAATATTATCACCTATTAATACAGTATCACCTGCTGGTAAGAATGTATTATTAAGTATAGCCTTAGGAGTATCACCACCAAATCTATTAACTACATTGTCTCTATATAATTCAGCTAACCATAATATAGCTCTGTCTTGACTATCAGTGTAAGTAATATTACCTTGATAGACAGTATCACCAGCAGGAGCATTTGTATTCCAAAATGGCTTAGTAGTAGGACTATTCTGTAGTATTGAAGTACAAGTATTGTTCTTAGGAAGAACAGACTGTTTACCAGATGCAGTGTAGTTAAATGCAAACACTAAATGAGGATTTGATTTATACTTCATACTAACAGGCTCAGTACCATATTTATCTTCATCTTCTATATCAATTATTGAAGAATCTAGTGTATTTACAGATACTACCTTATCATTAGCAGCATTGAATATAGGAGCTATACTACCATTAGATATAGCACTAAATGATGTATATATAGGATAACCATTCTCATAATCAGAAGACACTGTATTACTTCTATTAAAAGGTAATACTTTATCTATATCTGCATAATAGTTTAAATCCTGTAATCCTGAATTAAGAGGAGCCTTTATTCTAACCATTCCAGTAGTCCATGAGTTAACTGGAGTAATACCAGTATATTCACCAGAATCATCAGTCCAAGGAGTATCAAGATATATATTATCAGCAGAGAATTTCAAGTTACTAATAACCTTTCTACCAAGTGCTGCTGGTCTTGTATTTCCATCTGTAGGAACACCAGCATTAATCAGTGAGCCATTTCTATGCCAAGGATAAACCATCCACAGTCTTTGACCTAATACTAAAGGTGTAAAGGTAGTATATTTTAAACTGTCTGCCCAAAATAAACCTGAAGAGATTTGTCTACCACCTTCACCAGTAACAGAGTAATTCCACATTCTAGTATTACATACTTTACCCTTATAGAATCCAAGAGCTTTAGGTGCTAATGAAGGTGTAGAAGTGGTTAAACTAATATCACTTAATGTATTATTAAGTGCTACTGCACCTATAATTCTTAACTTGTAGTCAGCATTAACTAAGTTCTGTAGGTTATCATTAAACTCCACTTCAGGTGAATGCATGGTAACTATGTTATGGTCCACAAGGAATTCAGACATACTTTTATCAGTATATTCACCTGGGTCTGTGCCTGTAGGAATATAAGGAACTACACCTAATGCTGTCTGTATTTCACTTCTAGTTAAGTCATTTACTGATGCTGAGCCTATAGGACCATTGTGATAGAAGTAAGGTACTTCACCTTTACTACAATCATGTGCCATAGTTCCATATTCATTAACCCATGAATCATCAGGCATAAAAGGTCTTGTAAACCATGATGACTGTGCAAATGGACTATTATCTAATCTATCTTTATAGTTAGCTACAGTAGGACATAATATACCTTGACAGATAACATTTCTATCATTAAAGTCTGGGAAACATACTACTCCTCTAGCCTTAATATATCCTAGGTCTTTAATAGCTTGTACAGTAGCTACATCATTGACTGTAACATTAATTGCAGATGCATAAAGTATAAACTGATTTAGAGAGTTATGACTCTCATTTCTTTCAGTACATTCATAGTCTCCTACAAATACTACTTCACTCCATTTACCTTTGGTATCTTGAAACTGAATACCTACTCTATATACTTCACCTTTCTGAAATCCCTTAATCTGATTAGAGTTATAGTTAAGCTGATAATTAGCTCTATACATATCTCCTAAATCTGATACATCAGTAAGAGTTCTCTTAAAGAAGGTTACATTAGCATTCTTCTTAATTTGATTCTGTAAGTCAGTAGAAATTAACTCTCTCTTAATAGTATAGTTACCTAAGAATAAAGTATTATCCTTTTGTTCCATAGTATAAGGAGCTATCTCTTCACCACCTACATATAAAAGAATAGTAGGGTCCACACTTTCTCCAGTAGTACCAGTATCTACATATAACTGAGTTGTAGTAACTAAGTCAGCAACTACCTTTACTTGAGGAGTAGCATCTATAGATGTTCTATGTATAGAATATATTCTTACATAATCATAAGATGTATCAAGATTATTAAGCTGTATATTAAATAAACAGGCTACAGTGTCTTCAGGAGAAGCTCCTCTATCTTTATGTGAAATATAGAGAAGAGGAGAAGTGCTAAATATATTAGTTTCCTTACCATATTTATTATAGTAACTAAAGGCATATTGAATAACACCTTGACTAAAAGTACCACTACTATTTACCTTATCTACATTAATTGTAGCATTAGTATGTATAGTTCCTATAAAGTCAAATTCATCTGCATTGATATATACATCTTTAGTTATATTCAATACTCTAGCCTGATTAATACCATCTATCCAGTAGACTTTCTGTATATCTTCATTCTCATATATACCTAAGGTTTCTATAGGATGTTCTACATCAAGGTTAAGCTGTCCCATAAAAAGAACTGAGGAAGTAAATTTCCCATTCTCATAGATAAACTTATATATTCTATCTGCTATAGAATCCTTAGCAAATACAATAAGAGTATTATTAAGAATACAGCTACCTAAGTAAGTACCTACTATCTCATGATTAGAAGGCACTTCTTTATTACCTTTCTCATTAGTAACTGAGAGAAGAGTATTATTATCTCTTGCAGTTATTCTTATGTTCAAAGCATCAAAGGCATATTTAGGGTTAAACTTACTAACAGTAGTATCCCTACTCATGCCTTGGATTACGTGTTGAGAAATTTTCATTGCCATTACATATCCTCCTTATTATATATAGTTTGATTACTAGTACTATTAAGATATGCAGACTCATACTTTATTAGCTTACCTTTAAATGGTAACCCATCTTTAAGCCTTCTCTGTATAGTTTCCTTACTTATACCAGATAAATTTATAGCACTTAATCTAGATTCGTATCTAATAACCTCCCCAGTTTTTATATCTATTATTACTATAGGTTTTTTATGTTTATTAGAGGCTTTAGCTCTTAGTTCAGGTGTCCATCTATTCTTTTGTGATACTTTCATCCTTTCTATAGATTCTCTTGAATGTTTAAATCCAGTTAAAGGATGGTCATGAGATTTATAGTATAGCCTCATAACCCTGCTCACATTTTGATTATGCTTATCATCATACTTAATTCCAGATACACCATCACCACCATCAGTTATATTATAGGATTTACCTTGCTCCTTATAGAATTTAATTAAATCCTTCTCCATATTCTTAGCTGTCATTTCACCTAAGTTTGAAGCTATAATATTATGTGTTATATTAATCCAACCATATTTTACTATAGCTCCAAAGAAATATGGAGAACTTGCATATCCCATACCATTTTTCCATCTTCTCTCAATATTTTGAGAAGTAATACCTACATAGACTTTACCTGATGGAGAAATATGTTCATAAATTATCCAATTATCCATGTGATTTTATAAATTCCTTGTTACCAAGTGGCTTAAAGCCTTTTCTAAATTCATTAGTTCTTGGTATCATTTGATTTAACATATTACTAATAGACTCCATTTCAGATACTGATGGTAATGTAAATTCCATATTACATTGTCCAGCTGACCAAGCATATTCCTGTTGTACATTCTGCAATACTGCTGGAGCTATTTTACCCATATCAAATAGAATAGTAAACCATTCTTTCTTAATGAACAACTCTAGTGCTTTGAGAAATACTGAGTTATCAGGAATTAAAGGCAATCCTTCATCATCTACTGGAATAGCTCTATAAGCAATAACTAGATGACCTTCCTTAAATGAAGTATATATAATGTTACCTTGAACCTTAAAGGTTCCTTCTTGTCTTTCAAGGAATCTTTTATCATCATGTATTAGATGAAAGGTATCAGTAGTAGCCCTAAGAGAAGTGTTATTCTTAGCATCTTTCACTTGTCTAATAGCTATTAGATCACATGGAAGTTTTGCTCTGTAGTTCTTAATTTCTACAGTTTCAACCTTATCATAGTAAATAGGCGGCAATCCCATTCTACCTATGAAGTCCACAGTGTACTGTATAATAGATTCAAGAGTTAAATCAACCATTAAAGGATGTCTCATTAACCTACTAGCTATTTCTCTTATATTTGTATATGTTACATTATTTACCATAGTATCTTTTATTTTTATCTAAGTACATAGCTTCAATCTTACCTTCTTTAATCTTCTCTTTAAGTCTTTTCTTTAGCTCTCTATTTACACTAAACTCAAAGAAAGACTTATTACTATAGTTAGCTTGACCTCTATTATAGTATATCTTAAATATCTCTCTTTCCTCAACTCTAACTAAGGTCTTATTATTATAAGACTCTTCATCATCATACCATAATTTAAGTGTTCTATCCCAATCAATAGGTAGATTAGTTACAAGTTCACCATTAGTATTTAACCTAACTTCACCAGCAGCCTTTCTAATTTCTAATCTACCCATCCTATGAGGAAAGTTAATTTCTTCACCTTTGATTAGATTATCAGCTAGTAAGTTATTAACTCTTCTAGTGATAGCAAAGTATTGAGACTCAGTTAATATATATTTAGGGTCAGAAGGTTTGTTCTTTCTATAGTACTTATATCCATCATAAATACCAAGTGAACCTCTAATCTTATGAACTCTGGGTTTATCTAACTTTAATAGTTTACTTCTAAAACTTTCATAACTTTCCATTATTTAGTACTTACATTAGACAAATTATCATTAGCATCATTTACCTTATCTTCAGGAGAATATTCAGGACCTCTTAACTCTTTAACTACAAGCTCTACTAATGGTGGAACTAATGCAGATTCCAAAGGAAAGTTAGAGTCAAGTAACTCACATATTTGACCATCTTCATCACATTGTAATCCAAAAGTCTCTTCTGCATCAGAGAATAGTGCAGTTATTCTAACCTTTTCAAGGTATAAGTACTGAGGATTACTAGACTTGAAGTAGATGTAATTATCAGGGGCTAAAGAGCAATATATAATATTACTAAGGTATTTATTAAATCCTACATATTTCATTCTATCTCTTGAAATATAAGTAATCTCACCTTGATAATAGTCTATTGGATATACTCTAGGTTGCTTAATACCCATCATAAAAGGAACCTTCTTTGTAGTTCTAAGATACACTCCACCCTCACATGGCTCACCAGAGATTGCAGGTACTTCCATTAAATCAAGGCATATAGTACTAAAGTTACTCTCAGGTATAAACTTCTTTATATCTGAGTATCTTTGCTTTAGTAGAAAGCTTCTGTATTTACTGATTAAGAACTTTATATGATCCTCAGTATAGTAGGAATCATCACTAGAAAGCTTTAATTCATCAGAGCACATGTATATAATTTCTCTCCATGTCATATCATTACATATTTAATTATACAATTAAGACCTTGTGCAAAGGTAAGTAATTAAACTCACATACACAAGGTCTTTACTGGTTTTATTTACTGGCTATAAGTGTTATACTTCTATTCTAAGTCTATAGTCTTCAGTATCCCTGATAACATTATCTTCAGTTATTCTAGTAGTAAATCCTATCTTAGTCTTATGTATAAGACTATCATGATTAACAAATTCTGGATATCTTATAAGACAAGTAGTTCCACTTAAACAATAGATAGCATTTATTATAGCTCTGAAATCATCTTCATCTATGTACTCATTAAATACATGAAGCATCTCATCTAGTGTAAGTAATGCTATTAACTTCTCTACATCACCATAGCTTTTATAACCAAACTTTGATAAAGCATTAAAGTATCTGTAAATAGCATCATAGGATACATTATCTATTTCATGCATAACAGCTACAATTAGTTACTACTGGTTTAGACATCTTGCCTTTGAAGAACTTATTCCAATAGACAATAGCCTGAGGATAATTACCAGTTCTCATACATAACTCAAGTGCCTTCAACCTTAATGAAAAATCAATAAAGTTCTTAGGTATCTTGCACTCATTAATTAACTCTTTAACTGACTTCATCATACTTTGATAGTATGGATATAAGTTAGTCACAGTACCCATTATCTGAGGACTAATAGTACTCTCAGGTGCATCAGCTGATGGTTCTCCTGTAGTGATTACATACACAAAGAACATAGTATCATTAAGAGTACTTAGGTTCATATCTCCTGCTTGCAGTACTAGTCTTACATTCTTCTTTTCATAGGAACCATAAGTAAAGCAATATGATTGATCCTCTTCTTCAAGAACAGGATTACAATTACATTGTTCAGGTATAGAGTAAGTTAAATCATAGTTATCACCTACAGTATAAGTGTAAACAGGATTACTACTAGGACCATTAAGAATGTATGTATCTTGTGTATCTATAACTACACTATCCAATAGTACATCATTATAGAAGTCCTGACTATCTACAGAAGCATCTATAATAAGATACTTACCATCAGAGGTTATACGAAGTTCATTGAAGTGTATCATGATCTTAATTATTAGTGATAAAAAAAAGAGCATAGTTTTTAATCTATGCTCTTTATAATTGTTAACTCAGTTTACAGAGTAGCAATAGTCAAACCACTTGCAGTATTGATTGCATTAATGAGAGCATTCATTGCAGTGTGACTGCCATCATCTACAGCTACTAATGTCAGTGTTCTAGGAGACTTCTGTACATCTTCTGCACCACCAGCCCAGTAGTAATTGATATCCAGTACATCATACTTCTGAGTTGGGTCTACCAAATAAGTAGTATGAATAACATTGGGCCATCCCATATTTCTGTACAAGTCACCTCTAGCACCCATGCAGAAGTATTCAAGGTCTGCAATTTCATGACCATTTTGAACAGTGTTAATAGGAGTAATAGTAGTTACTGTGCCCCAGATTCTCTCATCACCTTCATAAGTGATATTAGTAGGCTGAACTGCAAAAGGAATATAGCCCTGAGGCATTACACCAAGAATCCAGTCTTGAGCTACCTGTTCAATCTGAATACCAGTATAAGTACCAGTTAAAGTTGCAGGGTCTGTATCAATATCTACCTTAGTATAAGTTTCGCTACCAGAAGCATCTGATACTAAATAGATTGTTACTAATGGAGTAGCTTCTCTTGCTAAGTTCTTACCTAAAGACAAAGCTAAAGCCTTGTAGAAATCTGATGCTGACATGCCACTAACTGCATGTACCATACCATATTTCCAGTACTGGTCTTCAGGAGATAAACCTACATACTGTCTGAAAGCAAGTCTCAAGATATAATCTTGACCAGCTACAGGAGCACCACCATTGATATTAGCATCCAAAACTACTTGGTATCTATCTAACTTCTTAGCCAGAGCTTCAGAAGGAGTAGCCTTTGCATAAGTCACATTAGGAATATGAATCTTATCACTAGATTCAACAAGACCAGCTGGGCTATAATACTGGAAATACAGAGTAGTCTTAGCTGCATCTGCCTTAGGCAGAATATCACCAGCAGTTGTTAACTGAGCTATTGCAGTTTTCTGACTTTTTGCGACATATAAATGTCTTACTTGGTTCACGCTATAAACAGCCATAATATATTATGTATTAAATTAAACATTAGCTTTATTACTAACAAAGCTATTATTGATTATTATTTTCTTTATTTGCATATTGTGCTTTACTTGAAAGAGCTAATCTAACAGCTCTCTCTACTATCATATTATGTAAGCTATCATCTAACATACAATCCATAGCAGTAGAATATCCACCAATCTCTAAGTCTCCTATATCAACTAATATGATAGGAGTTGGTTTACTTAGATAGAAACAGTGGTACTTACTCATGTTATATTTAGATATTAGCCTGATAGAATCATTAATATCTATTCTAAGTACTCTATTATCTGAAGGTCCTTTAAATGGATTCTTTAATACCTTATATAACTCATCCTGTCTAACAGGAGTTATTAAGGCAATCTTACCATCTTTACACCCTAATGTAGTGTCACTTAGAATACATTCTTCATAGGTTATAAACCATACATCAAGAGGTAATGTAATATTAGCCTCCTTTGCAGGAGTAGTTATTTCATTATTAAACTCTTTAACTGCTTCAACTAGGAATCTCCTAGCTTCTTCATTAGATTCAAATGAAATACCAAGGTTGTTTCTACCATTATATATCTCTAATACAATATCCTCTTGAGCTTTAGTTAGATACACAGACTTCTCGTATTCATCAAGTACAATAGCTACATCTAGTGTATAAGCACTAAGAAGAATGTCCATCTCATTACTCATCTCAAATCTATTCATAACTATTCACTTCTTTGACCCATTTGAATACTAGTATTTACATCTCCTGTATAAGCAGCCTTAGCTATCTCTACAGCTCTTTGAAGTATTTCTTCATGTATGCTTGAATCTAATTCACATTCAGAAACTGTACTAACTCCATTAATAGATGTACCATACAGAGTAAGGTCTTCTACTATAATAGGAGCAGGTCTTTTTATATATCTAAATGTTACTGTTTGTACAGGAGGATTTGATAATACCTCAATTGTACCTCCAACTTCAGTATGATTACCTTGTATCACCCAAGCTTCAGCTTTTGGAGGATACTTGAAGGGTTTCTTTAATGCAGCATTAAATTCAGCAGGTGTGAGATATTTAGGCATTAAAGGAGAATACTTTAATAAGTTAGTATGAAACTGCTCATTTAAAAGTATGAATGCATCATCAGGAATCTTAAATACAACACTTCTACTATCTAACCTATACACTGGGTCTAGTGGTATAAGTTGAGGAGTTGCTGATGTCTTAATCAAATTCTTAAAGTCTGCATCTCTTTTAGGTGAGTCACTGAAACCCTCTTGGTACTTATTACCTTGAGGGTTAAAGTGATTCTTTATAATCTCTTCTTGACCTTTTGTTAAACAAACACTAATCTCATAACCATTTAAGCCTGGAGCAGCATTAGAATCAATGTTATTGTATAGGACATTAAACCTATCAAAGAATTCTGTTACATTCATTATTCTTTCAGTTTAGCTTCCAAGCTGAACTTAATAGTCTGGTTCTTAGGTGAAGCTAAGAACTTAGCTGCCATATTAAAGGTTGGGTCTTCTTTATTACTACATAAAGGACTATTATCTTCTCTTAAATAGAAGAAGCCTCCTCTATTAGCAATAAGTCCACCTTCAACTGCTCTCTTGATAAGTACCTTAGTAGATAACAGAGGGTCTGTGATAACCTTTAAGAACAACTTAGCATCAGCCTGAATGAGTTTATTAATCTTAGTTTGCAAGAACTCAATCTTAGTATTAAGGGCTAATGGTCTACCATCAATAGTTTCAATGATAGTTCTAAGAGTATCTGCATCCTTTTCATACTTACCATATTCCATATAAGCTTGCATTGTAGCTGACATTTCCTGTCTAGCATTTGAAGTTTCTTCACCTTCTTTGATAATTACATACTTATATGTAGCCTTAGGCATATCTTGTAATGCTTGAAGTGAAGGAGCAATCTCATCTTTATTAGCCAATAATATCTTATATTTGATATATTGCTCAGGGTCTGATAGATCAAGTATATTATCTTGTTTCAATAATCTAACTTGCTTATTAGACCAATAATTGTTTTCTTTCTTATAAATTGAAAGAGCATTAAATTCAAGACCCATTATGTCTTCAAGGAATTCTTTCTCATCATCAGTAAGAATATTAACTAACTTACCAGATTCTAATTGAGGGACTGTAAAATACTTAACTGCATTTTCAGCCATGCCTCCATACAGAATATGCTTTGGATTAGTTACAATACCACTTTCTTTAGGTACATATCTTACTATAACTCTCTCATTCCTAAGACAATTAATTGGTTCATTGATAACTGTCTCTTTATTTCTACCTCTTCTTACAGGTAGTTGTTCCTCAACTTCCTCAGGCATCTGAGGTACTATAGTCGTTTCACTATTAATAGTTTCTAAGTCAAGTTCTTCTTCTACTCTCTTACTTGCCATATTTACTTCTCCATTTAGTATTTAAAAAAAAAGAAAAAGGAGGAGTGTTAATCCTCCTTTTTAGTATTATTACCCTTGCAGGATTGCAGGAATAAGTGACATTGTTCTAGTTGGGTCTAATACCAATGTACCCAAAGTTGCCATTCTGTGAATTACAGCTGAATCCTCATCATAAGACATATTAGGATTACCCATCTGTCCAGTATAAGGATTTCTGAATCCCCATTGATAACCTCTAAATTCAGTTTGACCCTTGATAGCACACTTCTGAATATTAGGTTGATCCATAGTACCAATGTACCAAATATCAAATCTATAAGAGAAAGCTACACCACCTTCAGGATGCAGAATCTTATTTCTTACAGGATCATCATAGAATGGGTCAACATCAAGAGTAACCATTACACCATTAGGTGCTCTCCATTCAGTTACCTGATAGTCAGTTACTGCAATTGCATTCTGTGCAAAGTTACTAGCAACCTTAGAGTAGATAGGAGGATTCTGAGTTGAGATGATAGGCATCCAACCAGAAGTAGTCTTCTTAGCTTCTCTATTAAAGATTAATGCACCTCTTTCACCAGTCTTTATGATGAACTTTCTATCACCAAAGCCTAACTTACCAGCAGATAGTTCATACAATGCATCCAGTAACAACTTCATTAAGCCATTAGTATCATTGTAGTACATAGTATTAGCTACTTCTGTCTGTTCAAAGATACCAGCACCAGTCTTAATTACATTACCAGACTTACCAAAGTTCATGTATTCACCATTGATATTTCTGTTAGAGGTACCAAAAGCCATTGCATTGTTCTTATATTCAGAGAACTGGCATTCAACTTCCCACTCAACATAGTGCATCCACTTATTTGCAGTATCCTTAACTTGTTTACCTGATTCATCTCTACGTACCATAGGAATACCCATAGCAAGCTTTCTATCAAGATTAGAACCTGGTTCCTTGTGTTGGATTCTAATAGTAGTCCACTCATTTCTCATAGAAACAGGACTAGTGAATCTAACATCACCAACCTTTCTAGAGAGTTCTCTTTCAACAGGAGCAAACTCTACTGAGTATCTTTCACCAGCAAGTAATCTTTCTACAGGAATACCCTTGCTGTTACCACCCATAAGTTCTACCTTATACACACAGTTAGTACCTTCAGGTCTACCATCACCAAGAATTCTCTGAGGATATACTTGATTCAGGTTACCTACAATAACTTCACCATCTGCAAACCAGTCTTCAGGGAATACAAGATAGAAAGGAGCACCTCCAACACCAACATTACCTACAGTAGCTGATGTAATAACAGTACCATTTTCATCTCTAGCTTCTACCAGAGGAATATTTCTTCTTGAAGAACCAATAACATCCCAGTAGTACTCACTATCATCGTCAAATACCTTAGTAGGGAATGAATTAAGGAATGTATCAAGTGTCTTTCCTCTATGGAAAGCTAACAACTGAACCATAAGATTAGTTGCCTTTTGTGGTGCACGTTGAAATATAGCACCTAAGTGATTCTCAGTAGTCAACCCTTTCCAGTGTTGAAAACCAATCATTTGGAATTTACTTAATTTTCCAGCCATGTCTTAAACATTTATAAATTAATCAATCTCATTTACACATCAATATCGTAGTCTGAAACCTTTGATTCTGGGTCATCACTTACACCTGACATGAAATTAAGACTTCCATCTGCATTTCTTCTAGTAGTGTTGATAGTGTGTTCCAATTCTCTTAGGCTCTTTCTAACTTGCTTTTTAGCAGTTGGTTTAACCAACTTATCTAAGTTTGTAAAGCCATCAGTTAATGTAAAGAGTACTCCCAACTTCTTTAAGAAGTCTGGTCTATTATCTCTTTCATACTTTTGGACTGCTGTTAGATACTCACCAGTTTCTGGGTCTCTATAGACAGGCTTACTAATAGAGTTGTAAACTTTCTCTCTTGTAGTTTTATCCAACTCTAACCCTTCAAAGACTTCTTTATCTTCTAAGATAGCCTTCTTCAAGTCTGCTGCCTCTTTCTTAAGTCTAGCTTTTTCAGCTTCTTCTGCCTCTCTAGCTTCAGCAATAATATTATCATATTCTTGCTTAAAGTACTCTTTATTACTTGCTAGTGCTTCCTTAGCATCTTCAACATCAGAGCCTGAACTAATAGACTTTTGAGTCTCTCTTTGTGCTCTTTCTTTGCTAAATCCTCTATTAAGGAAATCTTGAAAGATAAGTTGTTTTCTCAGTTTTTCACCTTCAGCAGATTCATCAATGATAGCATCTTCTGTGATAGTATTAAGGTAACTGATTGTTCCTTCATACTTTCTAACTTCATCAGGTTCTATACCCACTTGAAGTGCTTCATCTATCCTCTTTTGTCTTTCATCAAGTTGAGCTTTAAGTTGAGCTTCCATAGCTTCAGCAAAGTCTTCAGGACTTTCAATCTTACTTAAAGTCTCATCATCAAGGTCTGAGAGAATACCTTCTTCTTTCAAAGCACTGGCAATGGAAGAGTAGAAGTTAGTTTTGGGAGAAGCACCAGTCTCTTTAGAAGAGGTACTCTCTTTGCCTTTAGTATCTACTTTCTCACTACCTACGCTCTCTGATTCATCAAATAGACTTTCAGGGTCTACTTCAGGAATCTCAGTAGTTGTTTTATTATCTTTATCTTCTTCCTGTTTTTCAGGTGGAATAACCTGTGTTTCTTCACCCCCATCATTAGTAAATAGGTTATCAACCTCATCTGGTGACAGGATATTACTCATGTCTAATCCTTCCATAATACTCTTCTCCATTAATTAAACTATGCAAAGTTCTGAAAAATATTTCATATACACAATAGCATAAGTCTAACAGTAGTCTTACTATAAGTAAAACACTTAACAAAGTAGCAAAATAAAAGGGTGTTAGTTAATAATAACCACACCCTTTAATCTACTTTTATTCCACTGTTAACTCAATGTCTTCTCCATCTATATTAGCTTGTAATAGCAACTTCATTAGCTTATTGAATGATGCTGTACTATTAATAACCTGACCTTTGACTTTGTTTTCTCCAACAAGGATACATCCAAGGGTCTCCTGTGGTTTGTTTCCCACGTGTATGAGTACACCTTCAAAGCCTTTAACATTCTCTAGTCTAGGGAGAATACCCTTATAAGGTATAGCCCATGATCTATCTTTGAATTTAGGACTTACTGTGTTCATATTTAACTTATAAACACCTGTAGGTATTGCTGTCTCTCCATATACCTTCTTAGCCTTAATCTCTTCAAGTGACATTTGACTAGTTAATCCTCTGTCTTTGTCTTCTAGTGTATCACATAGATAAGTGTCATTAACATACATCTTACCTATAGAGTATAAAGGTCCTCTATATGTTCTTTTTACTTTAACTTTCATATTAGTTATGAATTAGCTTCAAGTGTGATAGCCTTAGTAGTATTAGTTGTAACTACTTCAGTACCTCTTTGAGTTTTATAACCTGTTTTAGATACTACCCAATTTACTGTAGCACCCTTGTAAGTCTTAATGCTAGTACCTACAACATCATTAATACTAACAGAGGCATCTGTTGGAGTTGGTGTTATAGCAAAGGTTACTTTATCTGTAATCAATGATACCATATTACCATTAATTCTTTGCTGTACATCAGCAATTCTATCTACAGCACTGCTGTCTCTAATCACTAGAATCTGACCTTCTGCAATTAAGTTAGGGTCTCCTTCAAATACATTATAACTTATTAGTCTTTTCATTGTTATCTAGTTTAATTTTTACTTCTTCTCTAACTCCTCCCAACAGCTCTTCAACTGCTTTATCATCCATATATACTCTCTTACTACATCCCTTGGCTAAGCAAACATCATTTACTATCTTGCTAACAACTTTTCTTAGCCTTATAAGCTCTAATCTATTCTCCTCACTTATTTGAATGTATTCTTCCAACTGGTGTTTATAATCTGTAACTAACTTCTTATAGAACTCCAGTTGTTTAACCAAGTTATCTAATTGGGTGCTATCAACTTCTGCATTAGTTTTATTAACTTCTGCATTATTTTTTCTTCTGGATAATGCCCAAGTAACTATACTATTAACTAAGTTGGACCCTAGTACTAAACTTATAATTTGTACAGTATCCATATTACTTTATTTTATAATTTCAACAAATTTCTGTTCATCAGTTTCTACATAGGGATTGTTTTCTTTTACAGTTACATTTAGTACTGTGTGTTTTCTCTGGAACCATCTAAATAAGAAAAACTTCTTAGGTGGATTCACAGTTTCTTTCTTAGATTCTACAAATAAGAAACTCTCTAACTTAAACTTAGGAGTGAACTTAATGTAGTTAGGATACTTCATAATTAAATGAGTATTAGCCCACTCATCTCCAATAATAGTATCTAACTTGAAGGATTCTACAAATACAGTGTCTTTTAATATAACACTATCAGGCTTCTCAACATGAGATAGTTTATACTGCATTTGTTTAATCTTGCTATCTTTAATATTTAACTCCTTCCTTACTTTATTCATCTTGATAAGTATGGAGTCTTTAAAGTAGTTAAGTTGATCTATAGTTAATTTGAATACCTTATTGCTATTATTGAGACCACTTAATTGTGAATCATAAGCCTTTATATTCTCAATAGAGGTCTCATATTTAGCAGTTAATGTTCTATTCTGATGTACCATATAGATGAGTGAACATACTAATAGTACTATCAATCCAATAATAAACTTCTTCATATACTCCTCTATTTAATTTGTGCAAATATACTAAAAAGAAATGACCTAGGCAATAGTCTAAGTCATTTGCTTATATAGAATAGATTGTTAAGCTAACGGAGTCCCATCTAAATTTACCCAAGCTGTACCATTCCATAATATTAACTTATTCAAATCAGTATCAAAATAAGTAATACCTGCATTATTTATTGAAGGAGTACCTCTATTGCTTGTATTTCCTATATATCTTTGATAATCTAATCTTGAATTTGAATAATAAAAAGTATCAAATTTATTTTTTAAATTAATATATAAAGTACTTTCTTCTGAAATGTACCTTGTAGAAAATAAATTATTTAAAAAAGATACTTTTTTATCATTTGTATTAGTAGCCGGTATATCTATTATACTTACCCCTGAATATTGGAAAGTATTACCTGTAAGAAATAAAACTATAGAATCTTCTGTAAAGTTTTTAGTTATAGATTCAATAGTTAAAATAGCTCTATCAGCAGCATTATCATTTTTTACTATTGTACTACCAGTAATTTTAATAGCTTTATCAGCGTATAATTGCAGTGCTAAACTTGGAACTTCAAATAAGCAATTATAATAATTACCATATTGTATGGAACCATATAGATAAGATAATGTATTTCTAAAAGAACAATTTTCAAATACTATGTCTTTATCTCCCATATTTTTTGCAAGAGCTTTTCTTACTAAAGGTATAGAAGATGTTCCTTCTTTAGTATTGTCAAATGAAGAATTTCTTACTTTGACTTTACAAGTTTTATTTATTCCTGCATCAGAATAGTTAAAACAAAGAAGAGAAATCTTATCAGATACTGTGTCAAAAGATGCTTTACTTCTAAATCTACAATTATCTATTTCAACTAAATTGGAAGATATTATATTTGTTATTGGCATATCGCAACTAATAAATTTAATAATATCTCCTTCTAAATTAAAGTATCTCCCGAAGGAGCAATTCTTAAATGTAATATCTCCAGTATGCCATATACCTTGCGAAGATAAACATGTACAATTATCTACTATTATATTCTTTATTGTATTATGTGCAGTAATACCAAGTCCATTAGAATATTCTATGCAGTTACTTATAAATACATTTTCAGCTATATCATCTCCTTCTGGTTCTATATCAATAGCTCCTTTAGGATTAGTTCCATTTATAGAACCTATACCATAAATAACACAATTATCTATAAATACATTTTTAACAGATAATAAACTAATACCTTGTCTTCTATTATTATAGATAGTAAGATTACTTAAATACAATTCTGAGGTATAAAGATTAGAAGAACTTTTATCGACTTCTATTCCATCTCCCCAAAAGTTCATTAATTGCAAGTTATTTATATTTATATTATAACATCCTTGTATAAATATACCATGCCCCCATTCTCCTGTAGTACCAGTATGAGTTTCAACATCTCCTATAAGAAAACCTCCCCCTTTAATAGTAATACTATTTTTATCTATTAACCTAAATATATAATAATTTGTAAAATTATTAGGAGCTACTGTTATACTACCTTCAAGTATTATAGTAGTCCTACTATTAGGTTTAATAGATAAAGCATTCTCTGGTATAATTATGTTATGATTTCTATTAATATAAATAGTTCCATAATAATTATCAGAAGTAAGATTACAAAGATTTTGTAAGAGAGCAAAAGAATCTTCTGATTGAGTAAACCAAGAATCATATATATCAGAACAATTCCATGTACCATTGAGAGTTACATCTGCTCCAAATATCTTAGTTAATCCAGCTTCAATTTTAGTATTTTGTCCAATAATTGTTCCATTACTGAAGCTCCCTCCCCCCTGAAAATCAAGAGTACAATTAGCTGGGATGGTGAGAGTTTCACCACCCAAGTCAATATCATTATTAATTCTGTATATTACATTACTCTTATTAAATTTATCTTGTATCATATTTCTTTAGAGGGAGTTTTAGACACCCCCCCCCCCTTATATTATAATTAATTACTAATAAATTATGCTAGTGGTGTACCATCTAGGTTAACCCATGAGGTTCCATTCCATAGTTTCATCTTCTTTAATGTAGAATCATATAATATTTGCCCTTCTCCATAAGTTCCTGTAATAGTAGATGTAATTACAGTAGATATATCTCCTTCTACATTTCTAATAATAGTATCATTAAGTATAATAGTGCCATTTACTATTTTACCACCTTGGAAATCTAATATACAATTAGCAGGTAATGTTAATGTTGTTCCATCAAGGTCAAAGTTATATATTATTCTATATATACAATTAGAAACTTCAATTTCAGATAATTGCGAAGGTATTCTAACAGTAGTACTATTATATTCATAACCATCTGTTCTTACAAAGGTAGTTCCATTATATGTAACAAATTGTTTTCTATCAGTAATATATAAAGTTAATCCAACATCTTTATAAGAATCTAATGAAGATACTATTGTAGATACATTTGCATAATTAGTAGCAAAAGGTATATTTATTAATCTACCATCTAATCCACTATATCTATTATAATTATAAACACACATTTTATGAGTATCTCTACATAAAAATAAGGTACCTTCTAATGCAGTTCTTCCTAATTCTGGTAATTGATCAGTAGTTTCTAAAATATTTATAGCTCTAACTATACTATTTAATCTTGAATCGTAATTATCAAAATATTTTCCTCTCCAAT